>JAEEGL013073437.1_pt1 | contig 35763 bp, 15 predicted proteins | sample 9134231 | NCBI WGS metagenome assembly JAEEGL01 (sample SAMN16246548, study PRJNA631951) | gut metagenome | biome: gut microbiome; feature: rumen; material: fiber-attached | host: Bos | place: Iran: Karaj | collected 2018-10
CCGGAAGAAGTGACCGACATGCAGCGTTCCGTCAAGGCCGAAGTCGTGGCATCTACCTTCGACGAACCGGCCGAGCGCCACGTCAAAGTGGCCAATATGGTGCTGGACAAGGCCCGTCGTCTGGTGGAATGCGGCCACGATGTGGTTATCCTGCTGGATTCCATCACCCGTCTGGCCCGCGCCTATAATACGGTCCAGCCCGCATCCGGTAAGGTTTTGACCGGCGGTGTGGACGCCAACGCCCTCCAGAAGCCCAAGCGCTTCTTCGGCGCGGCCCGTAACATCGAAGGCGGCGGTTCGCTCACCATCCTGGCCACGGCCCTTACGGAAAACGGTTCCAAGATGGACGACGTAATCTTCGAGGAATTCAAGGGAAGCGGCAGCATGGAACTGCAGCTGGACCGCAACCTGTCCAACAAGCGCATCTTCCCGGCCGTGAACCTGGTCCTCTCCAGCACCCGCCGCGACGACCTCCTGTACGATTCCTACACCAACAACCGCATCTGGATCCTGCGCAAGCTGCTGGCCGATATGAACCCCGTCGAGGCCATGACCTGGATGCAGCAGCACATGGACGAATTCAAGACCAACAAGGATCTGATAGACAATATGTCCAAGTTCGGGCGGTATGACTAATCTCTATCAGGACACCATTGTTGCTCCGGCCACCATCCCTGGGACCGGAGCAATTTCTATTGTCCGGATCAGTGGCCCGGAAGCCTTTTCCATAGCTGATGCCGTGGTTAAATTAAAATCTGGAACTATTTCTGAAGCATCGGCTTATACCATCCACTTCGGATTTGTCTATGAGCAGGAGGCCTTATTGGACGAGGTGCTGGTTTCCGTGTTCCGGGCCCCGCACAGCTACACGGGGGAAGATTCCGTAGAGATTTCGACACATGCTTCGCGGTATATTGTTTCGGAGCTCATCCGCCTGCTCGTGGACGCAGGTTGCCGGCTGGCCCAGCCTGGCGAATTCACACGCCGGGCATTCCTAAACGGGAAGATGGATTTGTCTCAGGCCGAAGCTGTTGCAGACGTTATTTCATCTACTACTGCCGCTTCGCACCGCGTGGCCATGAATCAGCTCAAGGGCGGGTTCTCCCACGAATTGTCGTCCCTGCGGGAGCAGCTGCTGGAAATGGCTTCGCTCCTAGAACTGGAGTTGGACTTCTCCGAAGAAGATGTGGAGTTTGCCGACAGGGAGAAACTCGTATCGCTGCTCTCTGCCACCCAAGAGCAGGTGGATGGCCTGGCCTCCTCCTTCCATCAGGGAAACCTCATCAAGAATGGCATCCCGGTGGCCATTGTGGGCGGGACCAATGCCGGGAAAAGCACCCTGCTCAATCGGCTCGTCGGCGAGGAGAGAGCCATCGTGACAGACATCCCGGGCACCACCCGCGACACCATTGAGGAGTGCATGAACCTGAGCGGGCTTCTCTTCCGTTTCATTGACACGGCCGGAATCCGCGAGTCCTCCGATACGGTGGAACGCCTGGGCATCGAGCGTACATTTCAAAAGATTTCCCAGGCCGAAATCGTGCTGGGCATGCTGGATGCGAGCCTGCCGGAACCAGACCTTTTGGCGAACTTGCGACAGATTTGCGGGCAGGTTGACTTTGGCCATCAAAAGCTCATTTTGCTGGCCAATAAGGCCGATTTAATGGAGGAAGCAGGGGTTAACAAAATTGTTAGCGATATTAACACTTTTGTTTTAAATAATAACTATAAGGTAGATATAATTCCCGTTGCCGCGAAGGCCGGTTTGGGCATAGAAAAGCTCAAAAATGCCCTGTTGGCCCAGACAAAGGACCTTGTCCCCAACGAAGACTCCACTTTTATCACCAACGCCCGGCACTACGAGGCCCTGAAAAATGCCTCTTCGGCCCTGGCATCCTGCCGCACTTCCCTATCGAAGGGCATTCCCTCCGACCTCATTGCCGAGGACCTGCGCCGCGCCCTCTCGGCCATCAATTCCATCCTGGGCACCGACCTCGTCGATCCCGAAACCATCCTTCACCACATCTTCGCGAAGCATTGCATCGGAAAATAGAGCGCCAGTACTAAAGTGTGCGTAGCCGGTACTATCCGGTATAAAAAGCTTATAATCAATCAGAAATACAAAAAATTAATTCCGGATAGTTTTGGATGATTCCGGATAGTTTGGGCAGAATTTGAACCACATTTGAACCACGCGTGGTTCAAGTTTTTTAGTACTGATGCCAAAGTTTGTAATTTTACATTTTTTAACATAGATTGGAAATTCCGAAGGAAAGTGACCCCCTTCTTCTCTTACGAACGTGACCCCCGTTGTCCTTTCCGGATTTAGGTTGTCATTTCCGGATTCAGGTTGACTCAGAACGAGTCTATCTCTAAAAGAAGTTGACTCTGTTTTATCGTTACTACTGGGATAGGTTGACTTTGGTCGCTGTTTCCACCCTTATTAATGGCTAAATATTGGCATAATAATATGATTTATGCCGATATTAAGTTATCTTTGTTAAGTAATGAATATACCGTCATTTAATAGTCGGTACGTATGACCTCTTCTTGGTTTTGTTCTATCAAACCGTTATGATAAACGTCTTCCCGTTCAAATGATAACTGCAGCATATTGAACAACTCGCCCACAAAACAGGCTTCGTCAAACCAGAAGGCCTGCTGGCAGGCTTTCAAGAGCAGCATCAGATTATTACCGCCAGGGACGAGTCCGGAAGAAAACATACCCGTATAGCCAACCGCATCGGTGTAGTGCAGGATGGCAAACGGATGTTCTGGAGGGATCAGCAGAAGATGACCTGCTCCCCTAGCCCTTGTATCAGAAAACGTCTCAATCAGTCAATCAGTAGATTCTTGCCTGTGCCTTCCTGAGACCTTTGGCTGTAACCGTCAATTCCACCGGTGCGGATGAGTCATGCTCGACGATGACGGTGAGTTTGCCGGCAAAAAGATGCATATGCGGTTCCTGGAAGAGTTCGAGGCAGGTCGGGTCGCCGTTGGCCATCGCCTTGAAGCGGCCTGAACCCTTGACGCTGACGAAGATTTCGTCCGTGGCATCCGGGACCTCGATACCTTGTCTGTCCACGACGCTCACGGTATAATAAACGAGCCTTCCGTCCGCCGGACTGGCCTGCTCCAGTTTGAGCCGGTGCGGTTGTCCCGCAGTACGTACGACCTCGGAAGCCACCCTCCTGCCATCTTTGTCATAAGCCACCACTTCAACCTTTCCGCGCTGATAAACGACATTATCCCACATCAGACGATAACGGCTTTCCACGTCCTCATCCTGAAGTCCACGGGCCGGATAACCGGCCATCGCGTTCTTTGTCCTGCGGCCTTGTGAGATCCCGTTGACGAACAGTTCGGCCTCCGGATACGAAGTGTACACAAACACCGGGGTCACCAAGCCTTCCCGGCTTGGCCAGGTCCAATGCGGAACGATGTGGAGCGTCGGCGAATCGGTATTCCAAACACTTCTGTAGAGGTAATATCTGTCTTTCGGGATGGAGGCGAGGTCAATGATGCCGAAAACCGAGCTGTGGCTCGGCCACGCATCCGTATCGTACGGACTTGGCTCACCGAGATAGTCGAAGCCGGTCCATACGAATTGTCCAAGGTCCCACTTGTAATCGTCCGCGAGCGCAAAATCAACGTCTGGGATGTTGGACCATTTACAGGCTTCAAGGTCGTAGCCGGATGATTGGTTGTCTTCGTGGCGAATACTGAAACCTTTGACCACAGGAAAATGATATATGCCCCGGGAACTGACGGTCGAGGCCGTTTCAGATCCAAGGATGAAGCCGCGGGAGAGCGTCTCGTAGGCTTCCAGGTATTTGTATGTCCTGTAGTTGATGCCGGGGATGTCGAGTACCTTCGCAAAGCCGTTGGCGAGAACCGCATCCACTTGGTCCATTCCGCAGGTGACAGGGCGGGTAGGATCCTCGCGATGGCAGATATCCTGGAGGAAGGCCGCCGTTTTCCAGCCATCATCCTTTCTCTGCGAAGGGACTTCATTGCCAATGCTCCACAAGATCACGCAAGGATCGTTTCGGTACTGGTGCAGCATATTGACCATATCTTTTTCTGCCCATTCGTCGAACCAGCGATGATACCCGTTTGGACACTTGGCGTCGTTCCATTCATCAAAGGGCTCGATCATCATCATAAACCCCATCTCATCGCAGAGGCGCACGAGTTCCGGGGCCGGCATATTGTGGGAAGTCCGGATGGCATCGCAACCCATATCTTTCAGAAGGGCCAACTGATGGCGAAGAGCATCTACGTGGACGGCCGCCCCCAGAGGGCCGAGGTCGTGATGGTTGCAGACACCCTTGAACTGGCGCCTCTCCCCATTGAGGAAGAAGCCTTCGTAAGCCTTGAACTCGATGCTGCGTATGCCGAAGAGCGTTTCATAGGTATCCTCACATCTGCCGTCCACATAAAGGGAGGTGACGGCCGTATAGCAATGGGGCGTCTCCGGAGACCAGAGAGCAGGTTCTTCGACAGTCAGTTCCTGCACGAATGGCTTGCCGGCAAATACATCTTCGACTGCCGAGAAGGCAACCACTTCTCCATCAAGATTTTTCAACGCAGTCCGGCATTCGATCATTTTGCCCTCCGAAGCCACGACGGAAGTCTCAATATGCACGGTGGCGGCAGACCTGCTCACTTCGGGAGTCGTGACATACGTCCCCCAGACTGGCACATAGGCCACCTGGGAGGTACTTACAAGGTGGACATTCCTGTAGAGACCGGCACCCGGATACCAGCGGGAAGAGAACGGAAGATTTTCTAGCCGCACGGACACATTATTCCGCTCGCCGGCAGGATTGATGAAGGGGCTGACGTCGCAGTGAAAACTGTTATAGCCATATGGCCAGAAACAGACTTCGTGGCCATTGACATACACTTTCGGCTCCGACATAGCGCCATCGAAGACGAGTTCCATCCGTGAATCGGCGAGCGTTTCGAAACTGGTCCGATACCACCCGCAGCCGATGTACGGAAGGCCACCGGTACGGCCTGTTTTCAAGGTGGCGGCAGTCTCTCCATTCTGGATGACAGCCACATTCTGGAGGTCGTGCCTGATGTCGAACGGCCCGGTGATGGCCCAGTCGTGAGGGATGACGACCCTGGCCCAGCCGGAGTCGTCATAATCAGGTGACGCGGCTGCCGGCTCATCGCCAAGATGGAATTTCCAGGACGTCAAAAGGGTCTCCGACCGTTGTGCGGAAAGGCTGTCGCCCACCAACAGGGCGAACAAGACAACTATAAATCTTTTAATCGTTTCCACGTTTCCTACCAGCGAAGGTCAACACGCTTCATCTTATCACCGATTATGATCCGGTATTCACCGGGCTCGAGTAGAGGCCGGCCATTGCGGTCCACAAAGGCAAAGTCACGCTTCGGATCGAGGGTGAAGCAGAACTCTTCGGTCTCTCCCGCCTTTATTGTCCTTTTGTCAAAGGCCTTGAGTTCCTTGACCGGACGTGCAATGCTACAGTAAGGATCGCAAATGTAAAGTTGCACCGTTTCCATCCCGTCCACGTCAGACACATTCTTGACATCCACTTTCACGACGAGCTGTGAATCTGCATCAAGGACATCCGCGGAAATCCGTATGTCTCCATACTCAAACTTGCTGTAGCTCAGGCCATAACCGAAGGTATACAGGGGGTCGCTGGTCATATCCTTGTAGATGCCCTGCGTACCACGCCGGGCGCTGTTGCGGCGATTGTAATAAATCGGAATCTGACCGATGGACATCGGGAAGGTGATCGGGAGCCGGCCGGAAGGATTGTATCGGCCGCTCACGATGCCGGCCGCCGCAGAGCCTGCGGTACTCCCCGGCATCCAGATTTCGACCATCGCATCGGCCAGAGGCTCGACGGCGGAAAGGTCGTTGGGGCGGCCTGATGCAACAAGGACGACAACCTTCTTTCCAAGGGCCTTCACGGCACTGAGCAGATCGACCTGACACTGCGGAATGGCGATGCTCGTCCGGGAGGTGTTTTCCCCGGTCCAGCCGGCTCTTTCCCCGATGGTCAGGACCACGACGTCCGCAGCCTTTGCGGCCTCGAGAGCCTCGACGAGCATCTCCGGGTCGGAATCCTCCATACCGCATCCCTCTGCGACCAACAATTCGCAACCCGCGAATTCCTTCCTGAAGCCATCTGCAAGAGTGATGACATCCTTGTCCTCTCCCCTGCCCCTCCAATTGCCGATGAGATCCTTCTGCGTATTGACGTGTGGTCCGATAAGGGCGATCTTGCCCTGCTTTTTCAACGGCAGGAGCTGGGCTTCATTCTTGAGAAGGACCATTGATTGCTGAGCCAGTTCCTCCGCAGCGGCGAGGGCGTCCGGCTGGAGATAGGCCTTTGATGCCGGAAGCTCGGGGGTATAAGGACGGTCAAAAAGGCCGAGGCGGAACTTGATGCGTAATATCCTGCGGACACTGTCATCGATGAGAGTCCGGGAGACGATGCCTTCCTCGAACAGTTCCACCAGATGCTTCCTGTAGATGTCATCCACCATATCCATATCCAGTCCTGCATTGAACGCAAGCGCGGCAGCCTCCTTCTCGTCCCTGGCCATACCCTGGTTGATCAGTTGCTTGACGGCATCCCAGTCGGAGACAAGGAAGCCGTCGAATCCCCACGTTCCCTTTAGGACCTCGGTCATTGTGTAGTGATTGGCGGAAGCAGGGATCCCGCTAATGGTATTGAATGAACTCATCAAGGTGCTTGCTCCGGCATCGACACCGGCCTTGAAAGGAGGGAAATAGGTATCCCAAAGAGTTTGGTCGGATATCTCCGTATAGACATAGTCGCGACCGGCCTCAGAAGCCGCATAACCTACAAAGTGCTTGAGGCAGGCAGCGATGGTCCCTTCCGCGCCGAGGTCGTCACCCTGATAGCCTTTGACGGCAGCCCGGCAGAATACGGACGTGAGATAGGGATCCTCGCCGTACCCCTCCATCACTCTACCCCAGCGTGGGTCGTGTGCTACATCGACCATCGGAGAGAATGTCCAGTCCACACCGCAAGATGACGCTTCCCTGGCCGCGATGCGGCAGGATTCCTGCACGAGAGCCGGATTCCAGCTTGCTGCCATGGCAAGCGGAATCGGTGCAATCGTTTTGTAGCCGTGAATCACATCGTGGCCGAACAGCATCGGAATACCGAGTCGCGAATCTTCCATACAGCGCTTCATCATAGCGTTGCGCAACTTGGCGTCGTCACCGAAATAGATGACCGAACCCGCCTCGGCAGGCACTTGCTTCACCGTCTCTCCGAGATTGTTTTCGATGTTGTTCCGGCCAAGCGTATACTGGTTCAACTGGAGGATTTTCTCTTCGAGAGTCATCCGAGAGAGAAGGTCTTCTATCCGGCGCTCGACAGGGGCTGACGCATCCTTATAAACCGGACGTTCCGCGGCGGCAGGCTTTCCCCCTTCCCCGGACGCAGATTCAGCCTTCTTCCGGGCATAATAGTCGTGTATGACGTACCAGGCCATCTTGCGTTGGCCCTGGTCGGAAAGGAGTCCCTTGCGATTCCACCCATTCTGGTTGGTCGGGTGGAAACGGAAAGGAGAGCGGAAGTCAAAGAGGATCCACGGGCTGATGCCGGCCAGATTGGGAATCCGGTCGAACATCTCCAGGTTCTTCCGGTACTGGCCGGCCTGGTATTCCTCCGACCAGGAACTCGCCGCCTCGCCATTGCCGTGCCGACCGTAAAGCGCCTCCGAGCCGAACTCCGAGATGATGACAGGCTTGCCTGCAGCCACATTCCATCTGCACGCCGACGGGTCGCAGGGCCACGCTTCGTACCAGCCGATGTATTTGTTGAACGATACTACGTCAAGGTCATTGATGAGGTCGTCCTCAATGCGATATTCGCCAAATTCCTTCTTGTAGTATACGTTGTCGAAGGCACCGGTATAGAGACGTGTCGAGTCGACGCTGCGAGCAAATCCGAGCTCTTTGCGAAGGAAGGCGTTACGGGCCGTTGAAGGACGTGTCTCATTTGCAATACCCCAGAACCCGACAGCGCAACGGTTCTTGTCACGGTAGAGCATTTCCGAGAACATCGTGAGGGCCTTGTCCATCGTGCGTTCATTCCCGAAATCAATCCCCTGCCACACCGGAATCTCCTGCCAGATGAGGATGCCCATCTTCTCGGCGAGCCTGACGATATGCTCGTTCTGCGGGTAGTGGGCCAGGCGAACCATATTGGCGCCCAATTCCCGGACTTCATTCAGGAGCAAAGATGCGTCCTCTTCCGTACAGGCCCGTCCCATACGCTGTGGAATCTCCTCGTGAAAGGAAATGCAACGCATAAAGGTATTCTTTCCATTGATCAGGATATGTGTGCCCTCCACGTTGATGTTGCGAAAGCCGATCATCTCGCCCAATGCATCACCGCCGCTGTATGTGAGCCTGACTTCGTATAATTTCGGGTCTTCCGGAGACCATCGCCGGAGCTTCCTGGTCTTGATGGACGCCGTGCCTTTCCCATCCTTGTCGAGATCGACGGTCTTGGCGACCTTGAGCTCAGGAATGCTGACCGCCACGGAAGAACCCGCAGGGACGGCATCGGACATCGTGACATCGACGTGGATGATGTCCGCTTTGTATTTGTCCAGCTGGACCATATAGTCCTTGATGAAGACCTTCGGGGTGCGTACAAGCATCACATCGCGGGTAATGCCGCCATAACTCCACCAGTCGAAAGACAATGCGGGGATTGCATCAGTTCGACGCTCGTTGTTCACCTCGACCACCAGGAAGTTGTCCTTCGCCTTCACCTTGCCTGTCACCTCGATCTGGAAAGGGGTGAATCCTCCGTCGTGGCCGCCCACTTCCTCACCATTGAGCCAGATGGTGCAACGCTGACTGACCGCCCCGAAATATAGGAAGATACGCTCTGAGGAATCCACACCCTCTTTGACATCAAATCTGCGTGAATACCAGACCGTTCCCTCATAATACCGGAGTTGCGGTAACTGGCTGTTGAAGTCACCGGGGACATTGAGGACCAGGCCGTTTTCCCAAGCGTATTCATAGAACTGGGTGTTGTTCTCCACCTTGTGGTCAAGCCACATCTCCTTGCCGCGCCCCTGGTCATAAAGGTCGATGATCGCGTTCCACTTCCCGTTGAGATAGTGGATATTCCGTCCATAGACATTCTGGATCAAGTCCGGTCGGGACTGTGCGCTGGCGGAAAACGATGCGCCCAGGAGCGCGAGTGCCAGGGCTGCCTTGGAAAATCTTGATACCATCGGATTATTCTTCAATTGTGTAACGATAAAGTGCGAAACTGTTCCTTGTGGGAAGGGAGAACTCCACCTCACCGTTTCTGCCGGCGACAGAGGTGAAATCAGCGCCATCTCCAAGCACAAGGCCGAATTTGACCAATGTTCCTTCAGGGAACCAGGTGCGCATTCCTGCCTTGACCTGCGGATTGTCTTCCCGATAGACAATGACGTAGCCCTTGCCCTTCTGTATGGACTGGAAACCCGTCCAGGCACGTCCTGAGGGCTCATCTCCGATCGGGAGTATGGTGCCCTCGTGGAAGGAAGGCGCCACATTGACATACTCTTTTACGAGTTCTGAGATGAGATAAGCCTCCTCGGGCAGGTTGGAGGCCTCCAACCAGGCGAGAGGCTGACCGGCCATCGTCGTGGCGAAAACGTAACTGAAATCATATCCTTGCGGAGCGAATGAACTCCCCTCATATTTGTCCGCGTTCCGCCATTTGTTGAGGAACTCTACCTGCAGCCTTTCAGCCGGCACATATGGGCAAAGTTGCCAAAGGTTGCGAAGCGTCCAGTACGGGTAATAGTTGCGCCAGTCCGTGTAACGATTCTCCAGAAAGATGTTCCCGTATTCGCCGAACATATGGTAGCCTCCCCTGCGACCGGCAGTCACGTCGAGGTTGAACACCACTTGATTGCCGGTCCGGGCGAGCACCCCATCCAGGAAGCGACGGAAGTTATCCTCCGATTTCTTGTTCGGGATCGAGACGCCGTCAATCTTGAAGACTTTGATACCATAGGCATTGAACAGTCCCACGACGGCCTCGACGTCCTTCTCCCAGTCCTCGAAGTCGTTCTGGGCACTCGGGTTGAACCACAGCCCCAGCTCAATGCCGAGTTCCTTTGCCTTCTCCACCACCGGAGCCAGTCCGGACGGGTATTTGTCCCTTGATGGAGTCCAATAGAGCGGGTTCCTGTGGATGTCTGCGAAAGAACCCTTTCCTAACGCGGAATTGGGGCTTTTGCCTTCCTGCCAGCCGTCATCTATCTGGAAATGGGTAATGCCGAGGCGTGCCGCCTTCTCAAGTTCCCGGAGGCAGAACGCTTCGTTGACCTTGGCGTCCTGACTGCGGTCGCCCCAGGTATTCATCATCACCATTTCATCGCGTTTGGCATCGTGAATGCGGATACGCTTCTGGTAAGCGTGAAATGCAAGGAGTGGAGAGAGTTCCCCTTCTCCGAACACGCCGGTCACCGTCGAATAGAGTTTTACCCATTCACCGCTTTGCAGGTCGGCCGACTCTGCGCCAAGTCCCTTCACAAGGAACTTTCCGGCCTCCGCCTCAAAGTCAGCACCGTCGCTCGCAATCTGCATACCGGTGCACGGGGCCTCCTTGAGGAAGAACAGCCCGTTGCCGTCCACATCGCGGGAGAAGAGGAGGTTGCCACGGTAGCCCAGTTTATGGAACGGGATGAAATCGACCGTCTTCACCAGGTTGTTGTTCCAATCCGTAACATCGCTGAACTCCACAGCTCGCGCGTGCCAGTGGTCTCCCCCGATGTCCAGGCATTCCAGGCGAAGGGGGGCCCCGCCGCTCTTCTGATTCCCTGCCGTGACAGGGACCGATGCCGGCTCTCCGCACACGAAATTGTCCACGGCAAGCGCCGGACAGTTCTCATAGATACGCCACTCGCGGCGTACCTGATAGGGCCCATATCTATAAGAGACCACTGCGAGCATATGTGCGGGTCGGATGGCGTCAGACTCCACCATCCTCACTTCAAGACTCCCGTCCGAGGCAGGATATTCCACCTCGGTAAAGACGAAGTCGGGGGTTCCGGAGCGGTTGACGAACGCACGGCCGGTAGCCCGGTCCTTGACGGTGACCGTCTTCAGATTGCCTTCATTCCAAACGAAGGTGCGATGGATCAATGCGTTGCCAATGTAGAGCGTATCGCCTTCAAGGACAGCATAACAAGATGTCGCCGAATGGGCCGGATCGGCATCCATATAGGCTTTCGGCTTCGGAAGATAGCGGTTTGCCAGATTGAAATCCTGATTGTTGAGTTCCACGTCGTTCCGTGCGGCTCCCCTTTTCATCAAGGCTTTCAATTCCGGGAGCCAGTCTGTGTAGACCCCTCTGGGCGTGCACCCCTTGTCGTGGCAAATGCTTGCCGCCATTCCTACGACCTCCCCCATCATACCGGTCGTTCGCATCACCCGGACGGTTCCCAGCGCAATATGGGTGCAGCTGATGTCTCGGCCCGCCATAAACAGATTGTCCACGTTTCGGGAATAGAAACAGCGATAGGGAATCTCATAAGGGAATATCCAGTCGTGCACGGTAGCGGACTTGAACTCGTTGCCCGGGAATTGCCGGGCGTTCTCCCTGTCAGGGAAATGGAGGTCGATGCTCCAGGTCGTGGTGCAGGTGCCGTCATCGTAATGGATGGCCTTGTCGATGTCATTTTGAGTAAGGATGTGGTCGCCGAGCAGACGGCGGGATTCCCTTTTCCCCGCCACGTAGGCGACCCAGTCAAGGCTGCGTCTGGCATAACGCTCGACAGCGATATGGTTCTTGAGGGCACTCCAGTTGGAATAGACCACCAGGAGACCATAGTCACGCACCCGCTCCGCCTCCAGGACCTGGTCCCGGTCCATTCCTGTCTCCCAGGTCCATTCGCCCATCGTCACCTTTTGCGCATTCGATTCGTCAAAAGTGATCCCATAGGAGAACTCCGGGAAACGGCTTGGGCGCTCATCCTCCTTGGAATACCACTGCACGGAGGCACCCATATTCAAAAGGTCCGCAACCTCCGGAGCCGATCTTTCCTGGAACTCCGCCTTGCTCTCACGACCCTGGGTCCAATCAGCGCCCGCAAGTACTCCGACGGTACCGTCTCCCGTACAATCCGAGAACAACGGCGCCTCCAGGATGATTTCCTCACCGGTCTCAATGTGCTTGACCGTGACGCTGGAGATATGCTTTCCGTCGGAATCCACGGCCACGGCGTGATAAGGTGCCAGGAGCGTGACATTTTCTTCACGGTCAATGAATTCCTGCTTGGCATCGTCACGGTAGTTTACGGCCGGCTGGGCATTCCCTTGCTTCGTATGACCGAATTCCCGCTGCATACGTCCCAGACGGTTGTAAGGTCCAATCTCCACCTGTCCTCCAAGGTGTACACGGATTTCCGAACTGTTGTTCCCTCCCAGCACGGGGCGGTCGTTGACAAGCGCCACCTTCAGCCCGTTCCGGGATGCCGCGGCTGCAGCGCACATACCGGCGATACCACCGCCAATTACCACGAAATCATATTCTTGGGTGCGGCTGGAAAGGCCGTTGAGCGCAAGTCTCATTGCATTGATTTCCTCGACGGAGGACGGTAACACCGCGTCGGGGTCCTGGCTGAGGAAGATGGCATCGCACCTTCCGTCGAAGCCGCCGAGGTCGCACAGTGCCAGCTGGGTCTTCTTGCCGCCGGCCTTGGCGCAGCCGGCATACTGCCACTGCCAGCAATCGCCCTCCGTGCCCACCGTGACCCCCAGGCTCTTGCCACCAAGCTTTACAATGAAACCGCCGGGGCCCTTTTCGGCAGACCAGGGAGAAGTCCAGTTATAGGTCCTCACCCAAGCGTGCCAAATTCCCTTCCCGAGTCGCAGTTCCGTACTTGCGTCGGCGACAGGTACGCCCAAGCCGTGGGCGATGAGATAGGGAGATCCCATCTGGTCCATAAACTGTTGGTCCACTTGCCACCCGCCCTTGTTGCTGAAGCTTTCCGCCTCGATCAGGAATCCCCGGGGGTACTGCGCGGCCTTCATTCCCGTACAAAGAAGGATGAATGCCAGGAAAGGGACCAGTCTCTTATTTGAGGGTCTTTTCTGCATCTGCATTGGTTTTGAATTCTGTCGGAGACTGACCATAATGACGCCTGAAGCAGACACTGAAGTACTTCGGGCTGGCGAAGCCGGTCATCGTGGAAATCTCCGCCACCGTGTACTCAGTCTCCCGCAGGAGCTGGCTCGCCCTTTTCAGGCGGATATCCAGGATGAACGCCTTGATGCTCATTCCGGTAAGGTCCGTAATCTTTTGATAGAGACGGGTTCTTGATATGGCCATATCGGACACGAAGTCCTCGACGCCGTAGTTTTCATTATCGTAATTCTTCTCGACAAAGCCCACCGCCTTCTTCATAAGCTCCTCATCGACGGAACTGTATGCGATCTTCGAAGGCTCCGCAACGAAACGCCTGCTGTAGAGTTCCTTGAGCTTGATCTGGCTATTGATGAGGTTGGAAATCTGCTTCAGGAGGAAGTCGATGTCCACCGGCTTGTCCAGGAAGACATTGGCACCGCATTCGAGGGCTTCAATCTTGAAACTTGTATCCCCTCCGGTCGCGGACAGCACGATGATGGGAATGTGGGAGGTCTTCATTCCGGTCCTCAGCCGGCGGCAGACGTCGAAACCGTTCACCTTGGGCATCAGCAGGTCCGTGATGATGATATTCGGGAGGATTTTCCCGGCTTTTGCGATGCCGTCTTCGCCGTTGGATGCCGTGTAGACGTTGTAATGTGCCGAAAGACGCTGTTCCAGATAACTGCGCAGCTGCTTCTCATCCTCGATCACCAGGATATCGTATGTCTTGCGGATATGCTTGCCGTCCTCCTCCATCTCATCGATTTCAGAAATCATCGCATCGATCTCGGACGCCGCATAGTCGTACGTATCATCATCTGCCTCAGACGTGTCTGTATGTCCGTCGGTCCCGGTGCACGGCACTAAAGGCAAAAGCACCGTGAAACTCACCCGGTTGTCAGACGAGGACACGGAAATGACACCCTTCATATCCGTGACGAGCGCCTGGACGATGGCTAGTCCCAGTCCGGTATGGGACTCGAATTCAAGATGGGTCTTCCCCTCATTGTTGAAAGGTTCGAAGATGGTCTTGAAGCGGCTCTGAGGGATCTCGCTTCCGGTATTTGTCACCGTGAACATCAACCACTTCGCGTTTGCATCGACCTCCGTCCCCTGAGGGATTTCCTCTGCGGGCGCCGGGGCGATACGGACTCCGACATACTCTTCACCGGAAGAGTACTTGACGGCGTTGGAAAAGAGATTCGAGAACACCTTTTCGATCATATCGGTGTCGAAATAGGCCATATAGCTGTCGGTCCAAGGCATAAACTCGGTTTCAATGCCCTTCTTGTTGGCATAGAACTCGAATAGCGAGAATAAGCTGTCGACAAATTTGACCAGGTCACCCGGAACGGCATTGACCGGAGGTTTTACGGACTCTATCCGGCGGAACTGAAGGAGTTGGGTCAGCATCCGTTGGATCCTGGCAATGTTCCTTCCGATCATCACGACCAGTTTATGGTAGGGCGCCTCTTCGGGAATCTCTTTTTCCAACTGCTTGAGCGGATCGACTACCAGGGTAAGCGGCGTCTTCAGATCGTGGGAGATGTTTGTGAAGAATTCGTTCCGGAGCCTGGTCAGTTCGCGCAGGTTCTCCTGCTTCTCAATCTCGAGTTCGAGCTGCTGCTCAAGCATCTTCCTCTTGGTCGACCAGGACCAGATGCCCCAAATGATCACGGCAATGAAGAGAATGTAAATGAGGTAAGCGACCGGTGAAAGCAGGAAGTGAGGCCGTATCCGTAAGGATAGCGTACTGACTTCGTCTCCCCAAAGACCCACATTGTTCGCCGCCTTTATCTCAAAGCGATAACGGCCAGCCGGAAGATTGTTGAAGCGGACATACTGCTGACCGGCCGGCAGGATAATCCAGTCGTCAGAGACGCCGACCATCCGGTATGAATAGTCATTGCCTGAAGCATCCAGATAGCTGTCGCACGCAAAACCGATTTCAAAATTCGACTGGTTGTTGTCAAGCCGGATGCTTTTCTTCCCTGCCTCCGGCATCCCGTAGTATTCAATCGAATACCTCAGCGGAGAACCGCTCTCCCCCGGATTCATCAGTTGGTTGTTGACCTTGAAGGAATTGAAATAAACACGAGGTTTCTGGGTATTGCGTTCGATCCGTGCCGGATTGAAAGCGATGAGCCCATTGGTGCCTCCGAAAAGGATCGTACCATCCGCCAGGGCGTATCCGGAGCGGATATAGAAGGCGCCGCAGCTGCCACCGGAGCCGATTCTCGCCTTCTCGAACAGGGAAACGCCTGCCTTGTACACATAGAGGCCGTCATCGGTACTGATCCACACATCTCCGGACCGGATGTCATTCTGGATGGAGAAGACCCTGCGACCTGCGAGCGTGTTCCCCTCGGCATCCTCCAGCAACTTGAAGCTGCCATTGTCTGCAAGCCTGACCACCCCGGACCCCATCGTCCCGAACCAAGTCTCCATCTCGCCCACCCGGCAGTGGCAGTTGAAATAGTTCTGCCTCACATCCTCGCCAGGGACAAGATAAGTCCTGATGACCCTGCGGCTGGCTCCGTCCAGAACGACCACTCCCCGGTGGGTGGCCAGCACGAGGCGCCCGTCTTCGGTGGCGTAGAAGGACTCGACCCGCAGACGGAGTTGCGAGCCGTCTTCCAGGACGCCATAAACCTTTTCCACGCGTTCGCCGGAACGATTCCAGTACATAAAGTCCATATCCGGATTGGAAAGCCAGATACCCTTCCGTCCGTCCAGTTCGAAATCATAGACAGGGATGGCACTTCCGGAGGCCGGATCCCTGACAGGAAGCGCCGACAGCCGGCCCGTGCTTGTGTCGAGGATGGAAATCCCTCCGTGGAAGGAGGCGATATAGAGGTCATTCCCGACACATTTCAGCCTTTTCACCTGACTGAGATCGGTCTTCCCGTCATTCACGATTCGATAATCGACGAAGCTGTGCTCCTCCTTGCTCCAGCAGTTGATGCCACCGCCTTCAGTACCGATCCACACCCTTCCGGAAGCGTCTTCGGCAAAGGCGCTGACGATAGGATGGCTCAATCCTCCCGCTGAAGGATGGACCAGCCCGGCGTCATCATCCAGGAAGGATTGGTAGGCAAGCCTGCCTCCATACGTCCCTACCCAGACTTCTCCGTCAGCCGCTTCAAAGATGGACCAGACGGAGTCATTGGGCAATGAGAAGAAATCGTCCGGCTCGGAACGCTTCAGTTTACGTTCCCCCGACACCGGATCGATGAAAACGATACCATACTGGGTCGCAATCCAGAATATTCCCCGGGCGTCGACGAACAGTTGCTTGGAGATTCCGTCGATTCCGTCAAAATGGCGGCGGATGCTTCCGTCCGGATGACACTCATAAAGTCCGTTGCGCTCCGAAAGGAGGTAGAAAAATCCGTCGTGCCAGATAATGTCCGAAATGCCAGTCTCGGAAACGGACCCGTGATAGGACCCGAAGAATGCATAGCTTCCATCCGCAGGATCAAGCTTCCATACGTCAGCCCCGGAAGAAATGAATACGTGGCCGGCAGTGACGTGACTATAGTTGGGCACGACGGCAGGATCGGAATATGGGAATGCCGTCAATTCACCGTCCCGATAGCGGGCAAGGACATTGTCGTGAATGAACCAGAGCGCACCTTCCGCGTCCACTTCAGTCCGGGATATTTCTCCCTTGACCTCGAGATGCAGCGAATGCCGGGAATAATCGAAACGGAAAAGGCCTACATTTGAAGAAACGGTCAGGTCTCCATTCGGAAGAGCTTGTACAGAACGGTAGTCAAGCCACACGCCAGGATATGGATTCTCGGTCGAAACCTGCTCGAAGGAGATTCCGTTATACATATAGAGCGCATCCGTACCGGTGAACCAGATACGGCCCAGTTTGTCCTTCGAGATGCTGTTGATTCCGCCATAGTAGGATGTTTCCGGCATACGGTGGAACCGATAGTCTGTTGTATCGAATGCATAAGAGCAGAATGCAGCAAAAGGTAACAGGGCCGCTGCTAGAATGGAAGATATGAGGCGCGGATGGTACATAATACTACAAAAATAGCATTTTTATTTTAAGAATGAAGCGATAAATGCCTCATCTACTTGAATATCCGGATTGAAAGAAAGACTGTGGACATAAGCATCGATGCTGTTCAGGAGCTGAAGGGCGGCCGGGTCAGAGCGGAGGGCTTCGTCCCTGCGAAGCGGAAATACGACCAGTTTCCCGTTTCCGAGCCTGGCCTCAAATCCCAGGCCGAGTTTCCGGTTGCTGTCGAAAGCGTCTATCACCTGGATGAAAGGACACAGATCCGCCGGTCCCTCCTGCAGGTCGATCACCTTGGAGGCGGGGATGATGCCATACCATTGGAAGTCTGTATGGTAGGACGTCGGGAAGCCATCAAAGATGGGATTGTCCGGGTCGATGAGGCAGCCCAGGGTCATCGGCTCCCAGGCAAACATCACCGGATTCCAAAAATGATTGTGGAATACGGACCTTCGTCCCTCGACACGTTCCGGATCCGGCATCAGGACCACCGTCCCTCCCGCCTCGAGACGGTCCTTGGCTTCGTCATCAAACTGATGGGCATACAACACTTCAGCGTCAGAGACGGGCATATCCTGATGCGGATAGACCCATAGTTTCCAGGCATTCTCTCCGAAGCCGTCGACTTTTACGCTCAAAGTGAGTTGCCGTGCCTGTTGGACCTTGAGGGAAGAGAGGTTCACCTTGAAGGATGGACCGTTGAAGACGCCATAGGAGCTGACGGACATTCTGCCGGCGACGCCCTTGAGAAGTGTTTTTCCGGAGGCGTCGCAGACCTTCCATTCCGCCCTCGCCGCCCGGCGGACTTGATCCGTGTAATTATAGACCTCGATCTTGCCCGTAAAAGTCTCATCTGAATAATAGACGCTCTTCGGATAGCGGAGGAGCACGGTGCTCGGCGCACAGAACCGACGCCACTCCTCCGGTGTCACCAGCCCCTTGCTGTCCCAGAACGGGTCGAGGATGCCGACGGGAGCGTAACCCTGTCCGGTGAAGTCGTTGAGGGAAAGAAGCTGGAATCCAGCGCTGTTGCTTGAACGGAGATGGGCCTCCATAACGCACTTGTACTCCAGGACGGTCAGTGCTCCGGACGCCCGGAAAAAAACTTCGGCCTGCCCTGCCATACCACGGGCGGCAAGCAGATCCCGCCAGCGCTCGAGATTTCTGGCCCTGACAGGACCGTGATACTTTTCAATCTCGGTGAAGTGCGGATAAATGCACCGCTGGCCTGATTCGTGTGAAATGACAGGCACGTCCACATCACAGGCCTCATTGGTATCCCAATCGGTACCGGGACGCCCTTCATATACTTTTGCCGGGCCTTTCGGCGTATCCTGCGAGATGTAATACTGGTCTGACGGCACACGGGCACGTGCCGTCGAGCCGCTATAGAGATGGCGGCTGTCCTGCGCGATGGCCGCGGCGGTCAATTCCTCCACGAAATCAAAGTTGCCCTGGATCTCGTTCCCGTTGCAGTACAGCAGGAAGGACGGGTGATTTCCATATTCCTTCAGGATGGCCCTGACCTCGCGACGGAAGAAGTTGTAGCGCGCCTCGTCTTCAAGGGCGTCCTTTCCCCACATAGGCATCTCGATTTCCAAATAGACGCCGGCCTTGTCGGCTGCACGGAAGGCCGCATCCGGAGGGCACCAGGAATGGAAGCGCATATGATTCAATCCGTAATCCTTGCATATCCGCATAATGCGCGCCCACGAATCCTCATCCATCGGAGTATGCCCGGTCTGTGGGAACACGGCGTTTTCCACGGTTCCCCGGAGGTGGACCGGATGGCCGTTGATCCAGATGTGATGCCTGTCACGACCAATGCTGCGCATTCCGAAGGTTGCGCTCCTGGAGTCGGAACCCCCGTCATCGGAGGCAAGCCTGGCCTCTGCCAGGTAGAGGTCCGGATGGAATTCGTCCCAAAGCCTGCAATCGGATAACCTGATGGTTGCCGTAAACCGATTTTCCCCAGGCTCGGAGCAGACAGGCTGTTCCACGACATCCTGCCTGCCGTCAGGGCCGGTGACCGTGAATGTCACCAGCCCGTCCACGGCCTTTTCCCTGGTATTGCGGATAGTGAACCGTGCCTCGACCCGGCCATTCTCCGGATCGGGAAACATCTGAAGGTCCTCCAGATATACCGGATCGACGGCAAGCAGCTTGAAATCGCCCAGGATGCCGTTCCAGTTGACCTGGGTGAACTCCGTATGGGCGTGGTCCCACTTATGGGTATCATACTGGAAGCGATTGTCGATGCAAAGGGTAATCCGATGCGTAGTTCCCGGCGTAACGAAGTCCGTGATATCGTGGATATGCGGCACGCTGACATAGTCCTGCCGGCTGACCTCCTGCGTATCCACCCAGACACAACTGAGCCAATGGGTACGCTCCATATACAGGAATATGCGCTTCCCTTCCCATTCCTGCGGAAAAGCGATGTCGCGCTGATACCAGGCCGGCGCCATATACTCATACAGCCTGGTAAGGCGGTCGACATAACTGTAGGGATTCTCATAGCCGATCCTGTTGTCGTCCGTCGTACCCGGGAGCTGGATCGTCGACTGCAGCCTGTGGTTGTAACGGGGGGAAAGGGATCCCCTCCGAAAATCCATCACATCAGTCTGGAATCCCCACTCTCCGGAAAGGTCCATTACAAAGCCCTCCCCGAAGCCGGAGATGGACAGTGACAGCATAACGGATACTGTCAAGAAACGCCTTGCAAAGTTCATATTGGTCCCCAATGATTGGCAGGTTCGTGTTATTGTATTGTTACATCGCTGATTTTTAACCAGTTATCAGCAGTAAAGTCACCTTTGACGGCGATGTATATCCCTATCTTCCTGTCCGCGCTGGCATCATCCACGATTCCGGTCGCCCAGATGTATTTACCGGGCTTTACTCCCTTGAGATCAATCTTGAAGGAATAGGAGACCGGCTTGTTCTTGTACCAGTCGCAAGGTTGTGCCTGTTCATCATAATACATAGCGACAGGTTTTTCATTGGACGGGTCGAGCAGGGCGAACGCGACCTTGTACTTGTCCTTGAACTGAGGGATATTGGTCGGGCAGTATGCTTGGCCGAGGTTGGTCCAGCGGTGGTTGATTGTCACTTGCGTCCCCGCCTTCGCCGTCTCCGGGACGGTCACTTTCTGCGGATACAGGCGGTAGGTCCCTTCAGAGATGAATTTCCTGACCAGGTCAAACGCGTCATTGAACCAAGAATAGGTCTCGCTGTCCTCCACGTTCTTGCTGTAGCGGAAGTCCAGGCAGTTGGCGCTGCAGGCGATGGCGTCATTGTATTCGCCCTGACGGACGTCAGACCAGGTTTTGTATCCGTGCGGATCCTTGAAAGCAGCATCTCCGTGAGAAGTCTTGACCCAACCGCCCTCCGCTACGACCGGACGCTTGTACTGATATTTCAAGGCAATGCCTTTTTCCCAGGTCCCGAAATAGGAGCCCATTCCGAATGCCCCGGAGCCGATGGACATTCCTTTCTTGACGCACTGGTCGACAAATCCTTCGGAAAGCGGATCGGCAGCGCCGTCCGACTTCATCGAACCGATCAGCCGGTGATAGTTGATGAACGTTGGAATCTTTGTGAACTCCTTCGTGAAAAGCGTTGACACCCAATCAATCACCGCACCGCGATTGGTCTCGTCACCCGTCGAATAGATGCAGTTGTGATACTCGCCCCACTTGCCGATGCCCACTCCGTGGACGAACTCGTAGTGTTCGGGATCATTGATCTCCTGGGCGAAATCGTGGATGAACTTCTCATAACATTTCTGGAAAACCGGGTCGTCCGGGAAGGGAGTCCAGCCATTGTAGGAGCCCGTCTTGGTTTCGTAACCCTTCGCCCCTTTCGCCCTTACATACGGAGGAGTAAAAGGTTCGTGTTTATCGCGGTCGTCGATACCATATCCGAAGCCGATGCGCATTCCACGGGCCTTGGCCTCACCCACTAGCCAGCGATAATATTTGGCGACCGGCGTATTGCAAGACTCCTGCCAGGCATAGACACCTTCTTCAGGATTCAAGGCTGCCCAGGACGTGCGAACCAGAATAGTATTGGCATAGGACGTCACATCCACCCGTCCTTCGGACGAAGACATAGATTCGTATCGCTTGAAGAAATCGTAGTTCATCTCCCCGATGCCGTTGTAGAGGACCCATCCGCAGAGCGGGTTGCGGAGATTGGTCTTGCGGTCGGGCGTGAAGGACACTTCCTTACCGGCGACCGTATCCGTGCCGTCTCCGGTTTCCGGCTTCTTACAGGAAGGAACGACAAGGAAATAAGCAGCTATGCTGATTGCGAAATACTTGATATTCATAAGCCTTATTTGACGGTTACGTCCTTGATCTTATACCAGCCATCCTTGGAAAAGTCTCCCTTCACGGCGAGTTTGATCCCGGGGATATTATTCTTTGCCGTATTCACGATGGCGACCGCCCACGTATAGTTTCCCGGAGGGACGTCCACCTTGAAATCCGTCTTGTACATATTGACGGCACCCTCGACCCATTCTGAAGGTTCCACCTTAGGATCCACCACAAGCTGGCGGACCGCATCTTTGGAATCCAGGAGCGCGAAAGCGACCTTGTATCGGTAATTCCACTGAGGGATGTTGTTCGGGAAATAACCCCATCCCATATTGCGCCACCGGTGAGCAAGCGTGAAGGTCTGGCCATTTGCAATTTCTTCGATGACCGTAATCTGGTCCGGATAGAGCCGATAGCCTCCTTCGGAAACAAACTTCCTCACCAGGTCAAAGGCATCATTGAACCAGGATTTGGTCTCCTCCCCCACCCGGAAGTCCATCATATTGACCTTGGAGCCCTTGCTGTCCTCGTATTCCCCTTGCCGGACGTCCTCTGGATGCCCTTCCCGATACTTGCCGCTGCCGTCCGTCCAGTATCTGTGGGAACTGACGATCCAGCCCCCCTCCATCACGCACGGCCGCTTGTAGAACCAGTTTGCGACGTACCCCTTTTCCCACGATTTGTAATAGTCCGTCATACCGAATGCATCCTGGCGGAGAGAATAGCCCTTGCCGATACAGAGATTCAGCAGTTTTTCCGTATTGGGATTGACCGCGCCGTCGCTGGTGGGATGACCAATCACCCGGTGATAGTTGATCAGGAGCGGAACGTTCCTGAAATTCCTGGAATAAACGTCCGTAATCCAGTCCATCACCTCATATTTGAGCGTTTCCGTCCTTTCGTTCACGGGATTGCCGTACTCATAGCACACGTTATGGCCTTCCCCCCACTTTCCAAGACCGTATGCATCCACGAACGCACATTTGTCAGGGTCGTCGAAGTCTTTGGCAAGTTCCGAGATGAGCCGCTCGTAATACCGCTGAAACACAGGGTCTTGCGGATAAGGGGTCACCCACTCGGGATGATTCGGATCCGACTGCCAGTACTTGGCGCCGGCATCCGTCACGAACTTGGGCGTGTTCCTGCGCTGATCGCGGCCGTCCACGACAATACGGAATGCAACGGGAAGGCCTCTGTCCAGCGCCCCCTTGATCATCTTTCCGAGCGACGAATTCGGGTCACGCCAGGCATAGACGCCGTCTTCTGGCTCAAAATAGCACCACCCCGTCCTGATATAGCAGGCTGAGGCGTAATCCTTCACATAGACATCTTTCCCCAGTTCTTCGTTGTAGAACTTGGTGTCCCAGTAGGAAGGACTTCCCGTCGCGCTGCCATACATCACCCAGCCAGTCATCGGATTCTTCAGGACGTCATTCCGGTTGTAGGATGGTTTTACCAGGACCCCCTCGCTGGCAGGCGCGGGACCTTCAGGCGACATCCTGTCGCAGGAAACTGAAACGGCCAATGGGCACACCGTCAACAGTGTGCCCAAAAGCCAACCTTTTTTAAAACCAACCATTTATTGAATATCGTACATAAATGTCATATTCCGGAGGTCGAAAACCATAAATGTAATGCCGGCAGGAAGCCTGAAATAGCCTCCACGTTCTGCGCCTGCGCCGGCCTGCATCGGATACGGGGTCTTCGCCTGCATACCGCCGAGGTTCCAGTCGCTTCCCGACATCTCGGAAATGTCCTTGAGCGGACAGAAAACGTAGCAGTTGTTGGTCGTGCCCGGATTCTTTGTCCCGTCCTCCTTGGTGGATTCGAACGAACTGTGGATTGCGAAATCCGTACGGCCCGAACCGACGCTGACACCGCTGATTGCCTTGCTGTACACGAGCACCTGCGGGTCGGCAAGAGACTGGATGAGCTTGAGGTCACGGCCGGACGCTGACCAACCGGCGGACTCTCCACGGAGCCAGAGGTTCTCGACGATTTCATCCTCAACCCAGCCGTTCGGCTCCTTCCCGGAGTGGTACCAGAGACCCGTATGGTACGGCTGAAGGTCGTTCTCGGAAGAGTAGATCGTGATCTTCGCCGTCGCCATATCGATGACGATGCGGTAAGTATCCGCCTTTGCGACCGTCCAGGAGAACGGTTCTTCCTGCATAATGATCTCGGAAGAAACTGCATCCTTGATGGCCGTGCCGCCATCCTTGGGGGCGATGTAGTAAGTCTGGCCGTCGAGGTCGACAGGGATCTGGAGCGTACCGACGCTGAGCTGGTCCCTCCAGGCGAACTGCTTCTCGTTCTCAATCGTCCTTTCGAGGTTCTCAGGCACGGCGATCGCGGTGCCGGCGACCTTCATCGCATCAGCATCGAAAACGATGACCTTGATCGGGGTGACGTGGACGGTGACCGTTTTGACCTCGGGAATCTCGAAGGTAGGGCCGCCGGTCCAGCTCGCGATGACTCGGAACTCGAGATCGAACTCCTTGTTCACGGGCAGGGCCCACCGGCTGCCGGTCGCCCAGTTGTTGATCTGCTCGAAAGTGACCTCGAACTCGTTCTCTCCGGCTTCGAACTCCTGGATGATGGCGGTCTTCGAGCCGAAGTTGTTCCCTACGACGTCGAATTTCGTCTGGTAAGTCAGATAGTATTCATCGGACATCTCGCGGGCGGGCGTCCAACTGAAGACCAGTTTCTCGGTTTGGAGATTGTCCTCCAGAAGGACGATCTCATCTGCGGAGGCCGTGACGACCATCGTCTCGGGCACGGCCAGTATATCGTGTTTGATCGGGTCCCAAGTGCAGGAAGCGGCCGCAAAGACGGCCACGGCAAGGGCCAGGGTCTTGATTGATGTTTTCATTTTGAACTGTCTTTAGTTTTCATAACCGGGGTTCTGGGGGAACTCACCCTCCCTGTTTGCATCAAGGATGGCCTGAGGAATCGGCCAAAGCGCGTGGTTCTCGTTGACCTTGTCGGCGATGGCGGCGTTGTACTTCCTTACGCGCTCGACATACTTGCCGGTACGGACCAGGGTAAAACGGCGGCTCTCTTCGCCGACCAGTTCACGGATCCGCTCGTCAAGGAGGAAATCCATATCGATGTCGGCCGCGGTGACCTGGGGAGCCTTCGCACGGAGACGGACCACGTTGATGGCCTCCGCCGCGGACTGGGCATCACCTTTTCGGATATATGATTCGGCCAGATGGAGGTAGGTCTCGGCGAGACGGCACTTCATACGGTCCTTATAGGAACCGGTGAGTTGCAGATTGTCCGCCTTTCCGTAGAAGAACTTGGTGACTGCGGGGAAAAGCTGACCGCTGCTCCAGGTACCATCGGTAATGTTGCACTGCTTCCCCAACGTAGAAGGCACAAGCGGATTGTTGTAGTACCAGTTCCTCTTGATGTTGTAATTGGAGTTGCGGATGTCGCCGGGGGTGAAGATGCCCTCCTCCGAGAAGCCGTCGAGCTGGGTCGCCTGCGTATTCTTCGTTCCGGTCCACCACTTCATCGGGGCGATCTGTGCAAGGCCGCGGCCTCCGAGCGAGTCGGCAAGTGCGAAGCCGTTGATGTTGAAGTACTGGGGGTTCCAGGCGCGTCGCGTCCAGTCGTCAGAGTTGGTGCCGCCGCCGACGGTCTTGTACTCGAACTGCATCACCCAAATGCTTTCCGGGTTGCCGGAATTACGGTTCTGGTTGTTCTCCACGAACAGATCGCTGAAGGCGTCTCCGCGCTCCTTGGCTCTTGCGCCGAAACGCACGTCGTTGAGTTTGAAGTACTTGCTATCGATGACAGCCTTCGCGGCGGCGATTGCGTCGTCGTAACGGCCGGCGAAATTGCACATCTCCGCCAGGAGGTGATAGGCCGCCCAGCAGGTGAGTTCGCCCGGCTTCACGGCGTCAGGATCCTTGGGAAGGTTTGCCGCGGCGAACTCGAAGTCGTCGATGATGTGCCCGAGGACCTCCTCCTTCGGCGTTCTGGTAAAAGAGAGCTTGAACGGGGTCTCGATGGACTCCACGTATGGAACGTCTCCATACAGGTAGACAAGGGAGCGATAACCGTATGCACGGAAGAAGCGGGCGATGGCCTCGTACTTCGTCTTGTCGCCGGGAAGGTCCCAATTGTCGTTCTTCTCCGCATAGATGAGAATCTCGTTCGCGGAAGCGATGAGGTTGTAGGACCAGTTCCAATAAGAACCTACGAACCGCTCGGACGCCTTGAGGGTAAGGTTGGCGAATGCAGTCAGGGAACCGTCCTTCGCACCGCTCTGGTCGACGATGTCGGTTGCAATCTGGAGCGTCTCATACGCGCAGGCGGCCCCGTGCATATATGCGCCTTCCTCTCCCCAGGTGTTGTACTCCGAACGGGCGATGGAATAAAGGCCGTTCGCTCCCACCTGGAAGCCCATTGAGCTTGTATAGGTGTTGTCCGGAGCAAGGCTGCTCCTCAGGTCTTCGGTAAGATAGTCGCAGGAGGCGGCCGCGAAGAGGGCCATTGCCGCGGCACCCGCCAAGATGAAATTGCGTTTCATTGCTGTTCGGATTAGAAAGTTATTGTAGCGCCAAGCATATAGGAGCGCGCAGTCGGATAGGAGGCGAACCAGCTGTTGTCGTAGTTGAGCATCTGGCGCTTGTTGGAGATGACGCCGATATTGTTGACGCTCAAGTTGATGTCCAGCCCCTGGATATGCATCTTCCGGACCGTGGACTTGGGGAACTTATAGCCGAGCGTCACGTTCTTGAACTGGACGTAGTTGAGTTGCTTGTAGAAGCTGTGGCTGAAAGACTGAACATAGCCGGGGGAAACGACGTCCGCATCAGGCGTCTCCGGGGTCCAGTACTTCACACCGTGGATGTAGTTGCCCGAGCCGAAGGAATAAGACGTAATGTTTGCGACGTTGTCCTCGACCCACATCCCGAACTTGCCATTGACCAGGAAGCTGAAATACAGGTTCTTGTACTGGAAGCGGTTGCCCAAGGATGCAGTCCAGGAAGGCTTCTTGCTGCCGATGACCTTGCGGTCGTTGTCCGCATCGATGACTCCGTCGCCGTTGACATCCTGAAGCTTGGCGTCACCCGGTTTCGCACCGCTCTGGTGAGTCTTGATGTTGCCTTCCGCATCCTCGAAAGTGAACTCGTCACCATCCTGCCAGATGCCGACCATATAGTAGTCATAGTACACGGAAAGCGGCTTTCCGATGAACCATTTGTTGTTGATGTCATCCTTGCCGTCACCGCGGAGTTCGACGATCTTGTCCCTGTTGAGGAAGAAGTTGAAGTCCGTGTTCCAGGTGAAATTGTTGGAACGGACATTCACCGTGTTGAGCGTCAACTCGATACCCTTGTTCTGCGTGGCGCCGATGTTGTCCCAAATCTTGCTATAACCGTTCATAATCGGAACGGTACGGGTCATAAGGAGGTCTTTGGTGTTAGAAAGGTAGGCATCGAGGGAACCGCCCAAACGGCCCCGGAAGAAGAGGAAGTCGATACCGACGTTGGCCGTGTAAGTGGTCTCCCAGCGGAGATTGGGGTTGCCGATACCATCCTGCGGAAGGTATGCGGAGTTGACTGCGGTACTTCCGTCGCCGAAGATGTACTTCACGCCGTTGGTCGCATACAGACGGTCGAGCGTGGTATAGCGGCTGATTGCATTGTTACCGTTGGCACCGTATGAGAGACGGAGCTTGAGCATCTCCACGGCCCGGACGCGATCCTTTAGGAATTCCTCCTCGGATATGTTCCAGGCGAACGCGGCCGAAGGGAAGAAACCCCACTTGTTGTTGCTTCCGAACACGGAAGCACCGTCGGCGCGGCCCGTGACCGTGAACAGGTATCTGCTGTCATAGCCGTAGTTGAGACGGAACATTCCAGACATCATATTCTCCTTCCAGTAGCTGGAACCCACCTTGATGTTGCTCTCGGCGCCATCCATCTTGTAGAAGCTCGAGTCGTCGTTCACGAAGCTTTCACCCGAGAGGCTGCTGCTGTTGTTCTTCTTCTCCTGCATCGAGAAAAGCGCGGTCACATCGACGTGATGCTTGCCGAAGGTCCTGTCGAACTTGAGAATGTTCTCCCAGGTATAATCGACCGTCTGGCTGTTGCTGATGGATGCGCGGCCGTTGACCTTCCGTCCGGTAATGGTGTTACGCCCGTAATAGGTGCCCGTGAAGTTGTCCCGGTAGTTGTAGCCGAACTGGCTCTTGAAAGTGAAGCCCTCCATAAAAGTGAGGTTCACGAAACCGTTCAGCACAGCATTGCGGCTGGTGTTCTTCTGGTCCGCGTTGACATCCTTCATCGGATTCGGGAAGTTGGAGTAGTCCATCGGCTCCTCATAGTACATACCCGTCTCATCCTTGAAGATACCATAGGGAGACTGTTTGATTGCGTGCTCGAGGTTCGGCGTCACACCGCCGGTCTCACGGTTCACGAACTGTACGGTGAGACCGACATTGAGCCAACTGTTCAGTTTCTGCTTCACATTGGAGTAGACTGAGACACGGTCATAGTGGGCATTGTAGACCACGCCCGGCTGGTGAAGGAAAGAGACCGCCGCCATATACTGGGTGTTCTCGGTACCGCCCGAGAATGACACCTGGTGGTCGGTGTTGACGGTGTTGCGGAACACGATGTCCTGCCAGTCCACCACCTCGCCCTTTGCGTAATTGACCTTCTCCGAAGCGGAGATGATCTGTCCGGCGAGCGGGTCCAGTTGTTCGCCGCTGTACTGCTTGGTCCCCAGACGTCCCATATCCTGCTTGTAACGGACATACTCGTTCGGGCCCATCACCTGGATGCGCTGCATAGGCTCCACATAGGAGACGCTGGCCTTGTAGGTCACCATAAGGGAGCCCTGCTTTCCGCCCTTGGTGTTGATCAAGATGACGCCATTGGATCCGCGGGAGCCATAGATGGCGACGGAAGACGCATCCTTCAGGACAGTCATACTCTCGACGAGGTCAGGGTCGATATCGGCGAGTGAACCTTCGTAAGGGATGCCGTCAAGCACGATGAGCGGACTGTTGGAACCCGAAAGGGAGTTCTGGCCACGGATCAGGAGAGACTGGTTCGAACCGGGTTTCTCATCGCCGGTGGTGATGGTCAGACCGGCCACCTGGCCCGAGATTCGGTCCATCAGGTTTCCGGAAGAAACCATTCCGAGCGTCTGCTCGCCGACGACGGAGAGGCCTCCGGTCAAGTCCTTCATCTTCTGGCTGCCATATCCGATGACGACCGCTTCGTCAAGGTTCACGGTGTCAGGGATGAGCGTCACGTTGACGACCGGGTCCCCGGTGAGTTTCACTTCAACCTCCTTGTAGCCAAGGCAACTGAATGTCAGCCCTGCGTCCGGAGGGGCGACGATGGAATAATGACCGTCGATATCAGTCAAGGCAGGAGAAACCTTCGTGTCTTGCACGAAGACCACGACACCGATGACAGGGTCGCCTGCCTCGTCCACAACCTTACCGGTCACTTTCATGTTCTGTGCATAGGCCGACAGGCCTGATGCAAAGAATGCGAGCATTGCCGAAAGGAATACGGCTTTAAATGCTGTTTTCATGATCTGATGAATTGGTTAGAACAATATTGTTTAATAAATGGTAATACGGTTTATGACGGCCCAGCCTGCGTCAGTCTTCACTGAATCCGGGAGGGAAAGGTTGATTCCGATGGTATTGTCCCTCGTCGTATCCACAATGCCGACTGCCCATTTGTATTTGCCTGGCGGGATGCCGTCCAGTGAAGCTTCAAAGTGATAAGCCATTGGCGCATCCTTCAGCCACTCGGAAGGTTCCGCGTCCGTGTCCACAAAGACTTTCACGACCGTACCATCCTCGGAGAGGAGGGAGAAGGCCGGCTTGTATCGATAGTTCCACTGCCTGATATTGTTCGGGCAGTAACCCCATCCGAGATTCTCCCACGTGTGGTCGATTATGAAGGAGGATCCGCTCACGGCGGAAACCGGAAGGGAGAGAGAGGAGGGATACAGCCGGTAGCCGCCCTTCTCGACAAATTCCCTGACAAGGTCCAGATTCTGCATCCAGGACAGGGTCTCGTTGCCCACACGGAAATCCATCATATTGACGTGGGCCTCGGCGGCGGCGGCGATTTCAGCCTTCCTCACGTCCTCGGGATGCCCCTCCCGATACAGTCCGGAAGGATCGATCCAGTAGCGGTGATGGGCACCGGTGATCCAGCCTCCCTCAAAGATGATGGGCAGCTTGTAGCGCCACTTCCGGGCGAAGTCCTTCTCCCACTGCTGATAGTAACCGGTCATACCGAACGCATCGTGCCGGAGGCTGTAGCCCTTGCCGATGCAGCTGTTCAGAAGCATCTCGGAATAGGGATCAGGCTGGTCCTCCCACCCGTTCACGTGTTGGACGGCCAGGACCCGGTGATAGTTGATGATCAGCGGAACCCGGGTGAACACCTTCGAATAGAGATCGGTAATCCACTCAAAGACGGGAATCCTGTTCTTCTGGTCCTTGTACGTCATCGAGTGTGCCTCCCCCCATTTGCCCAGGCCGTATGCGTCGATGAAGTCGACTTCATCGGCCTCGTTGAAACGGGCAGCGAACGCTTCGATGAATTTTGCATACTTCTCTTGGAAAACCGGGTCGTCCGGATAAGGCGTGAAGACTTCCTTCTCCCCCACTTTCGCAGAGAAGTACTCGGCTCCCGCATCGATCACATACATCGGTGTGTTCTGTCCCTGGTCCCGGGCATCCACAACGATCCGGAATGCAAGCCTGAATCCTTTTTCCCTGACGGAAGCAAGGAGTTTGTAAAGACGCGAATCGGGATCATTCCAGAAGTATTTCCCTTCTTCCGGCTCCATCGATGCCCAGCTGGTCCTGATGTAGGTAGTACCGCCACACCAGTCCCAGACACGGGTCGTCTCATCGGCAATGCCCGTAGGAACCTTATCATAACCAGTTGACGTCCAGAAGTTTTCATCGAAATTGCGGCCCAGGTAAAGGACCCATCCATTGAGCGGATTCCGGATTACCGAGGTCCTGTCAGGCTCCAGGGAAACCGCAGTGTACTCCGGTGCCCCCAGATAGACGGTGGCCTGGAGAGGGAGTTCGGCCGATGAAGGGCCGACGAGTATCTGGAAATCTCCCGGCTCCAGCGTGAACGCCTTTGCTTTGACATCATAGAATGAGAAGGCATCCGGTCCGAGCACTGTCTCATACCTTACGGTCCGCCCCTTCGGGATGAAATGCTTTTCGTATCCCTTGAGTTCCTTCGCCGGTCTGGGGACAGAACAAGCCAGGTCGCGCACATAGATCTGTGCTGCTTCGGCTCCGTCCATCTTACCAGTATTCGTCACATCGAAAGAAACCTTCAGGGAGTCGATGCCGATTCTTTCCACTTCAAGGGAGCCATATTCAAATTGTGTGTAACTCAAGCCATAGCCAAATGGATATCTCGGAGTCACACCATTCTTATCATATCCTCTGTAGCCGACGAAAATGCCTTCCCTGTACTCCACTCGCTTATAGGGCTGTCCCTGTGTCTTCACCGGCGTATTGTCATAATAACTGTCGTGGGCGGGATTGTCCTCCCACTGATTCTCGAAGGTGGCGGGCAGTTTGCCGCTTGGGCTGATAACGCCCGAGAGGATTTCCGCCACGGCCCGCCCGCCTTCCTGACCGGCGTACCACGACATAAGGACCGCCTCGACATCCTCGCTCCAGCCGTTGAAATCCACGGCTCCACCGGCATTCATCACGACGGTGACGTGGGGGTGCAAGGAAGAAATGAGTCTGATCAGTTCGATCTGCGCCTCGGGAAGCGCAAAAGGACGGTCGAAACCCTCGCCTTCAATGTCACTGTTGAATCCGCCGCAGAATACCACCTTGTCCGCCTTAGCGAGCGCGGCGACAAGTCCGGCTTCGTCAAAGAAGCCCATCTTGCACTGCACGGTCGCATCGGAATAGTTGTCATAGAATTCCATACGGATCCTGTAAGCCCGACCGGCCTTTACCTGGTGGAACAGGGTCCTGGAGGTCAGCGAATGGTTTCCCCAGTCGCCGCCGAGCATCTCGTCGTCGATGAAAAGGCGGTAGCCGTCGTCTCCGGCCAAGGTAAAGCGGACGATTCCACTGGCCTTCGGCGTGAAAATGCCCTCCCAGCGGCAAGAGAATCCGTCATTTGCAACGGCCGGATCGGGAGACCCGTTCTTCCACCGGAAATCGATGTCCGGGTCGACCCGGCTTACCACCGGATCTCCTTCAAGAGCCTTGTTGTTGTAGAATGTTGCATCAAAGCCCTGCTCCGAAGGATTTGACCCTCTGTGGACGAGGCCGCTGCAGTCCGGATAGAGCGCGTCATCAGAAAGGACGTTCACGGACTTGGCACCCCGGAGGGCGGTGAGGCCATCCGCAACGCTGGTTGTATGGAAAGGAGTCACGAAACCGCTGCCTCCACCGGTAGTGACCACGGTGGAATTCGGTCCGAGCACAAGCACTTTGTCCTTCTTCCGGAACGGGAGTTCCGAAGCCCTGTTCTCAAGCATCACGATGCCTTCGCGCGCAACGCGCAGGGCGACGTCATCGCTTTGCGGATTGTCGAGTGCGATGGTCTTATCCTGGATATCCTTGTCGAGGAGCCCGAATCGGTTGAGGGTGCTGAGGATGGCATAAACTTTCTTGTCAATGACTTGTTCAGGGACAATGCCCGCCTCGACGAGGGGAATCAGCCTCTCCGCCGTGAAGTAGACACCCTTGGGGCATTCAAGGTCAAGCCCGCCGTTGGCCGCTCCGGAGGATGAATACACGGAGGTCCAGTCGGACATAAGGATCCCGTCAAAGCCCCACATTTCACGAAGGACCTCGATGTTGAGCCAAGCGTTCTCGGAAGCGTGCACACCGAAAACGGGATTGTAGCTATTCATAACCGATCCCACGTGGGCCTCCTCGACTGCTTTCCTGAAAGCCGGGAAATAGATTTCGTGCATAGTTCTCTCATCCACGTCGGAAGAGGCGTGATGGCGGTTCCACTCCTGGTTATTTGCGGCGAAATGCTTCACCGTAGCGATGACGCCTTCATCCTGCACGCCGATGATGTAGTGTTTTGCCACTTCGGAACTGAGATAAGGATCCTCACCGAAATACTCAAAGTTGCGTCCGCACATCGGAGACCGGTAGATGTTGACACCCGGGCCGAGAAGGAAAGACACTCCCCGCGCCTTCGCATCTGATCCCAGGGCGTGACCGAGTTCCTCCACGAGTTCCCGGTTCCACGTCGATGCGGTCAGGATGCCACAGGGATACAGTGTACTTACCGTATTGTTCCTGATACCCTGGGGGCCGTCTGCCATACGGACCTCAGGAATTCCCAACCGGGGAATCGACCGGATAACGAAAGACCGGGCCGCACCGATATAATCACATTTCTCCTCAAGGGTCATCCTGGACACAAGGTCCTTCGCCCTTTTGTCCCCTTCGACGGCAGTATGCGCTGAAGCGTTCAAGGAAAGGAGGGTCAGAAGCGCAAATGCGACGAAATAATTCTGCTTCATAGTAATCTTGTGCTAACGTCTGCCGTACTTCACGACTGCTTCAAGGAAATAGTAGTCCGCATAGGTGAGAGGGACATCGATCTCGCTGAGTCCCTGCATATTGCCCACACAGTGCTTTATCAGATATCCCCCAATTTCGTCAACCTCTGCAAGATACATCGGGGACGCCAGTACACGGATGATCCTTTCCGCCATCTTCTTGCATTCGAAAGCAAGCGCCTTGTCTTTGGTGAGGGATGAAAGCGTGACGAAGGCAGAAGCCATAATGGCAGCAGCAGAAGCATCCCTCGCGATTTTCTCGCCTTCACGCCAGTTGTACACAGCCGGATGCCCGGGAGCATCTGCGGGCATTGCGTGAGGGGTGCCGGGAGCGTTGAAATCCCAATATGGAACGCCATCCTCCGGAAGAAGTGGGAGTATGTAGCGGGCAATGTTCTCAGCCTGGGTGAGATAGCTGCCGTCACCGGTTTTCTCGAACATCATCGTATAGCCATAAAGGCCCCAAGCCTGTCCGCGAGACCAAGAGGACTCGTGCGCAAAGCCTTGAACGGTCTGCTTATGGTCAACCTCTCCCGATTCCAGGATATAGTCGACAAGATGATACGATGAGAAATCGTCTCGGAAATGATTGATCATTGTAGTATTAGCGTGCGCGCACGCAATCCGGCTGAGCGAATCACATCGGAAAAGCCCGGAGCAAGAAAGAAGGAGTTCAAGGTTCATCATATTATCGATGATTACCGGATAATTGAACCACTCGTGGTCCCAGCTCCTGATACATCCTACGGTTGGATTGTAACGTCCGGCCAGTTTTGCGGAGGCTGCTTCCATCACTGGAAGATAACGCTCATCACCCGTAAGACGATAGGCATTTCCATAGCTACAGTTGACTTGGAAACCGATATCGTGGTCAGTGTACAGACTGACAATATTCCGAAGCTTGAGCGTATTCTTTACCGCGAGTTCCTTGATGGTCTCATTGCCGGTGACTTCATAGACATACCAGAGGCTGCCCGGAAAGAAACCGCTGCACCACCACTCCGCTCCGCTATCCAGATAGGCCCCGTTGATAAATGTTCTGGGAAACTCATCTTCCGCTAAATGATGGTCGAGGATGGTGAGCTGCCGGACCGCACGGTCCATCACTCTCTTGGTCAGCTGGTCCATACTTTCTTCGTGGCTGCAGGATAGCAGGGTGATGACAGCCGCGGCTAAGAAGATTTTTGCAAAAGCGTCCTGAATTCTCATTTTTCGTGTTATTAACGTGCCTTTTTTCAATTGCAAAGAAACACCAAGATCCACATAGACGATGGTCAGAAACATCCGTTTATGGTTTGATTTTGTTCACGACCCCCAAAAAGTTAACCGTACTGCGCTGAATGGACAAATTTAGAAGTCTTTGGGATGAAATGTGGAAGAGCCCACTGATGCCGCCATCGACATCCGTGCCGATTACGTGGCCAAGAACGGCGCTCCCAGCGCTGCCGCCCCGAAGATCTTCTTCCGCTACTACTACGTCAACAGCTCCACCGGTGAGAAGTCTGGCGTCATGCTGGTTGAGACCACCTGGACCGCTGCTGCCGCAGGTGGCGGGGACTAATCTCCCAGTCTTCGGACTTAACCTAAACTGTTCGCCCTCCGAAGTCGTGAGACTCCGGAGGGCTTTCTGTATGTGAACGTGCCGAGACACCCCAGAGGCCCATCCGGGAACGCGCCAGCGCATAGCGTTGAGCAAATGATTCGTTCAGAAAAATGGGTAAATTCGGGCAAAACTCGTTTGAAAAATTACGGCGAACCATTGAAAACTCGTTTGAAAAATTACGACAGCTATTTGAAAAGTCGTTGGAAAAAGTGTATCTTTGTTCCCGGATAAAGTATCAGACTATGCTGAAAAGGAAAATTGAAGACGCTCTCACCCAGTGGAAAAACAAACCCGGACACAAGCCTCTGGTGATAATGGGCATCCGCCAGTGCGGTAAAACATATATCTCGCAGCACTTCGCTGAGCAGAACTACAAGAACGTCGTCTACATGAACTTCATCAAGCAGCCGGAGCGAATCAACGCTTTCGTCGGATCAAAGGATGTGGACAGCATTCTGCTCAACTTGTCGGCGCAGATAAAAGGTGTCAAGTTCATCCCCGGAGAGACCTGCCTGATCTTTGATGAGATTCAGGAATGCCCCGAGGCCAGGACTTCGCTCAAGTTCTTCAAAGAAGACGGCCGCTTTGACGTGATTGCCACCGGTTCCCTATTGGGCGTCCAAGGCTACGGCGATGAGCTCAAGAAACGGCGTCGCAAGATGGTTCAGAAGAAAGATCTGGGCATCAATTCCGTTCCTGTAGGCAGCGAGGATATCATCGAGATGTACCCGCTGGACTTCGAGGAGTTCCTTTGGGCCAACGGTATGAATCCGGAAGTCATCGAAGCTCTCCGGAAGTTCTACACGGAGGAAACGCCGGTTCCGGAAGGAATTCACGTGGCCATGAAGCAGTATCTGAACCTTTATGTCGCTATTGGTGGTCTCCCCGCTCCCATCAATGCATTCCTGGCCACAAACAACATGAACGCCGTCAGTAAGGAATACAAGGGCATCCTGAAGGAATACCGCGACGATATGGTCAAGTATGCTCCGGACAAAGACAAGCCCCATATCCGCGAGTGCTTCAATTCCATCCCCAAGCAGCTGGCCAAGGAGAACAAGA
>JAEEGL013957073.1_pt1 | contig 35762 bp, 29 predicted proteins | sample 9134231 | NCBI WGS metagenome assembly JAEEGL01 (sample SAMN16246548, study PRJNA631951) | gut metagenome | biome: gut microbiome; feature: rumen; material: fiber-attached | host: Bos | place: Iran: Karaj | collected 2018-10
AAAAATATTATATACTAATGATATTCATGGGTATATAGCAAATCAAACGGTCGATGAAAATAAAAATGAGGTTCCGCTTTTAAGATTAAATAATTTAGCAGGATATAGACAAAAGCTAATCGATGACAATTATAATGTTTTATTATTTGACGCAGGTGATGAGGTACAAGGCTCTGTCTATGGTGCTATCGATAAGGGTAATGAAATGATTGAAATTATGAATAAGGTTGGCTATGATTTAGCAGTACCTGGAAATCATGATTTTGATTTTGGAATGGAAGGCTTTAATAACTTTGTTAAAAAGGCAAAATATCCGTTCATTTCATGTAATTTTAAATCATTAGAGACTAATAAGAATGTATTAGATTCTAATAAAATATTTAAGGTTAGTGGTAAAAGAATAGGAGTTATTGGTGTTTCAACTCCAGAATCTATTACAACATCAACACCAAAATATTTCCAAAATGATAAGGGTGAATTTATTTATACATTCTTAGGCTTAAAGGATAAGAATAATCTATTTGAATCTGTTCAAAAGGCTATTGATGAAATAAGAAATGATGTTGATTATTTAATTGTTTTGGGACATTTAGGTGTTGGAATGGAAGCTGAAAAGGCAGGAATTAGAAGTATTGATGTTATCAATAATACTATAGGAATAGATGCCTTTATTGATGGACATTCACATACAAAGGTAGAAAACGAAATTGTTAAAACAAAGGACAATAAGGATTGTATTTTAACTCAAACTGGATGTTATCTAGATGGTATTGGTGAAATGACTATTGGTAATGATGGAATAAAAACTAAAATAATTAATGATTTAAGTGCTTATAAAAATGATGAGGTTAAGGTATTAGAGGAATCATTAGTTAAATCTGTAAATAATATTTTAGGTGAAAAGATTGCTAAATTAGATAAATCATTATATATTACTAATCCTAACAAATTAAACCAAAGATTAATAAGAGCCAGAGAAACTAATTTAGGTGATTTTGTTTCTGATAGTATTTATTGGTATTTAAATGAGGAGAAGGATCTAAATTGTGATATAGCATTAGTTAATGGTGGTGGAATTAGAGCTAATATGTTAAGTGGTGATGTATCATATTTAGAGGCTAAAACAGTAGAACCATTTGGAAATCAAATATGCTTAATTAAAACAAAGGGAATCAATATCAAAAATGCTTTAGAAATGGGTGTTGATGTTTTAGATGGCTGGGATACTGAATGGGATAGCCCAGCTGAAAATGGCGGATTCTTACATCCATCAGGATTAAAATTTGAAATTGATTGTAGCATTAAATCAAGTGTAAGGCTTGATGAGCATGGTATGTTTAAATCTATTGATGGTGATTATAGAGTTAAAAATATTAAGGTTTATAATAAGGATACTAAGGCCTATGAGGATTTAGATATTAATAAGGATTATAATGTTGGAGGTATCAATTATCTATTAAGAAATGGCGGAAGTGGCCTTTCAATGTTTATTGATTCAGAAAATGTTGTTGATTTTGTTGGCGAGGATTATATGATTTTAGCTCAATATATGGCATCATTTAAGGGAACTAATAACGAATCTATTATTAATAATTCAAATTGCCCATTAAAAAAATATGAAAATTATTTATTAGATTATGAAAATCCAACTGGTTCAAATAGAATTACAATTTTAAATTTAGATCATGCTTAATCGCATGGTCTTTTTCATATTTATATTTATTTTTTTATAAATATCATTTATAATTAACCTAAAGATTAACGATTAAGAAATTGGGTGTTATATATGTATAAGGAATCAGATTTGGTCAAATATGATTATTTTTCTAATATCTTAAAATCAGAAAGAATTGAGCATGTTATTGATTCATTAACAGGATTAATTAATAGAAAATATATTCTAGATTTTGTTAAAGATTTGATTAATAAAAAGGTAGAATTCACTCTTGCTATGCTAGACTTAGATGATTTTAAATTAATTAATGATAAATATGGTCATGCTGTAGGAGATTATGTATTAGAGCATTTTGGGAATGATTTATTAAATTTCGTTGGAAAGCTAGGTATTGTAGGAAGATATGGCGGAGATGAATTTATAATCGTTTTATTAGGGGTAAATGATTATGATTCATTACATGAATTTTATGACCAAATGTTTCATTCTGGTTCTGTATTAAGAAAAAATTATATATTAAATAATGATATTAGCATTTATATTACAGGAACTATAGGAAGTGCAATTTATCCTAAGGATGCTAAAAATTATGATGATTTATTTTTAATGATTGATAAAACATTATATAGAGGAAAAACAAAGGGAAGAAATTGCTACATCATTTATTTAGAGGAGAAGCATAAGGATTTAGTAATTCAAAAAATGCATAATGATGAACTGCCTACTATGATGTCAATTATAAGCACTACGTTTAATACTAATTTTGATTCAATGAACAAGGTTATGGATTCGTCTAATTATTTAAAGGATAATTTGAATTTAGATAATATATTTATAATAGATAAAAATAATATTTTATATGACGCATTGAATTTAAAAGTATTAAGTAAAAATGCAGATTTATCTAATTTAGTATTTAAAAATGAAAGAACTCAAATAGAATATAGGCCAGATGTTTTAAAGCTAAGCTTTGGTAATGATATTAAGGATTTAGGATTAGCATCATTATTAATGACAAGATTAAAATTTCGTAATTCTATTTATGGATATTTAATTTTTGCTTTAAAAAGAAATGGTAAGGTTTGGGATATTAATGAAATATCTATATTAATGTATTATAGTAAGGTTATAATGCTAGAATTAATTGCAAATAATGAATAATAAAAAATAGCATTTATGTATTAACATAATTGCTATTTTTATTTTTAAAATATATAATATTTTAAAAGAACGGGGTTGATCATATGAACGAAATTAAGTGTCCACATTGTGGAAAGGTATTTAGTGTTGACGAATCTGAATATGCTTTATTATTATCTCAGGTTAAAAACAATGAATTCCATAAGGAGCTAGAGGAAAGAGAAAAGAATATTAAGGAAAGTAATAAAAATTTAATTGATTTAGAAAAATCAAAATTAGAGAATAAATATAATTTAGATTTAGCTAAATTAAATGAAGAAATTACTGAATTAAAGGCAAAGCTTTTAAATGCTTCTAAGGATAAGGAAATAGCTTTAAATGAGGCAATGGTTAAAAAGAATGAAGAGATTAATTCGTTGAATAATAATATTACTGAATTAAAGCATAGGCTTGAATCTAGTAAGAAGGACCAGGATTTAGCTATAAGTATAGCAATAGCTAAAAAGAATGAGGAATTAAATAATAAAAATATAGAAATAGAAAAATTAAATGGTGAAAAGGAAAACCAAAGAAATTTAGCTATTGTTAATGAAAATAATATAAAAAGAGAATATGAAACTAAGCTAAAGGATAAGGATTTAGAAATTGCTTATTATAAGGATTTAAAAACAAGAATGTCAACTAAGATGATTGGTGAAACATTAGAGCAGCATTGTGAAATATCATTTAATCAATTAAGAATGACTGCATTCCCTAATGCTTATTTTGAAAAGGACAATGATGCTAAAACCGGAAGTAAGGGCGATTATATTTTTAGAGAATCTAAGGATGGTGTTGAATTCATTTCTATTATGTTTGAGATGAAAAATGAAATGGATGAAACAGCTACTAAGCACAAGAATGAGGATTTCTTTAAGGAATTAGATAAGGATAGAAATGAAAAGAATTGTGAATATGCAGTTTTAGTTTCTATGCTAGAATCTAACAATGAATTATATAATCAGGGTATTGTTGATGTTTCATATAGATATCCTAAGATGTATGTAATAAGACCTCAATTCTTTATTCCTATGATTACTTTATTAAGAAATGCTGCTTTAAATTCCTTATCATATAAGGAGGAACTAATTGAGGCTAGAGCTCAAAATTTAGACATTACTCATTTTGAAGAGGCAATGGAGGATTTTAAGGATAAGTTTGGTAGAAATTATAGACTTGCAAGTGATAAATTCGCTAAGGCTATAGAGGAAATAGATAAGACTATTGATCATTTAAATAAAACTAAGGAAGCCCTATTATCATCTGAAAATAATTTAAGATTAGCTAATGATAAGGCACAGGATTTAAGTATAAAGAAATTAACAAAGAACAATCCTACTATGGCTCAAAAATTTGAAGATTTAAAAAACAAGGACTAATTTATGAAAATAATAATTGTAAAGGGAGATATAACTACTGCAATAACTGACGCGATTGTTTGTGCTGCAAATTCAAGGCTTCAGTCATCTAGTGGTGAATGTGGTGCTATATTTAATGCGGCTGGATATGATGAATTAAAGGAAGCATTAGGTAAATATGGATATACTAAGCCAGGGGATGCAGTAATAACAGAAGGATTTAAATTAAATTCTAAATATATAATTCATGCAGTAGGCCCAATCTATAAGGAAAATAGGAATGATGATTTATTATTAGCAGAGGCTTATATTAATTCATTAAATTTAGCTATAGATAATAATTGCTTGACTATTGCTTTTCCAGCTCTTTCAACAGGATTATATAATTATCCTTATGAATTAGCTGCTAATATAGCAATATCTACCTTATATGAATTTAAGAAGAATCATGATAATGATTTAGCTTATGTTTATATTTATTGCTACGACGATGAAATATATAAGGTATTTTTAGATACTGAATATAAATATATTAATGATTGGAAAAGAAATATAAATGATATTGTTAAGCTAGGTGAAAGCCTAAAGGATAGAGATTTAAGGGTTCAATCATTTAAGAATACACGTGATTTATATTTAAATGATAAAGCATTAATAAAAGCAATCAAATATTCTAAAAAGAATACTAAATTATATTTAGAGGGCTTTGAATCAAAAAATAAAAATGTATTAAATGGGAAAATAATATTTGAAAGATTATCTACATTAGATGCGGCTAAAAAATATAAAAATGAAAATGATGTCTCTATTTTAAATTTCGCATCTGGCACTCATCCTGGTGGTGGAGTTTTAAATGGCTCTAATGCTCAGGAGGAATCATTATGTAGGGCATCTACATTATATAAATGCCTAAATGATGAAACAGGATATTTATATGAGAATTTCTATGGATATCATAAGGAAAAGGGTAATTTATATTCTGATAGAATAATATATTCACCTAATATCATTGTTTTTAAAAACGATGATAAGGAAAATACATTAATGCCTAAGGATGATTGGTATAAAATAAATGTTATAAGTAGTGCTGCCCCAAATCTAAGAAATGATATTATTAGTGATAATGATTTATATAATATTATTTTACCTAGGATTAAAAATATTTTAGAGGTAGCAATAGATAACAAAATAGAAACATTAATTTTAGGAGCCTTTGGCTGTGGAGCATTTTCTAATAATACATTAGTTAATGCTAAAGCATTTAAGGAAATATTAAATGAATATTTAAAATATTTTAAAAATATAATTTTTGCTATACCAGATATAGATGATGAGAAATCAGCAAATTATCGTATATTTGAAAATATATTAAAATAAGAAGGAGAGATAGAATCATGTCTAATTTGAATAAATTAATGAATTTAATAACAAAAGAGCCATGTATTTTAATATGTGATAATGATACTAAGATGATGATTCTATCTAAGCTAGATTTTATTGCCGATATTACATTTAAAACTGTAAGTGAGGCAGAAAGAGATTTATTGGGATATTATGATGATATAGCAATTTATCTTATTAAGCATAAATTAAATGTTAAATATGATAGAGCTAAATTGATTTATGATTCATTAATAATAGGAGAAATTATAAATGATAATTCATTAAATTTAAAGGATGAATTAAAGGATTATTATCATAATAAAATAAAATATAATAAAAAAATTATATTGGCCTCTAAGCCATCAAGATTATTAGAATATGCCTTAAAGGATTATGATTATTCTATATTTGAATATGAAAACAATAATAGTATTTATGGCTTTAAATATAATGATATTATTAGTGAGGTAGACGCATTAGCTTATAGATTATCAAAAGTATATAAGGAAAATAATTGCGTCAATTTTGATGATTTTGTTATTTATATTGGAGATAGCGAATATTTAGGTGTAATAGAGGATGTATTTAGCTTTTATGGAATTCCTTTATCCTATGAATTAGGTACATCATTATATCAAATACCTAAGATCAAGGAATTAGTGGATAATTCTGATTTAGATTCAATAGATTTATCTAATATTCATGATATTGAATTAAAAAATGCTTTTATTAAATGCTATAACAAGCTAGTTTTAATAGATTTTAATAAGGATGATTTAATAGATGAATTAGATAATTGTGCTATAAGAAAAACGACTAAGGGAGTTGCTATTAAAAATGCATCTAGTATAAATCCTATGTATAAATATACATTTATTTTAGGATTTACTTTTAAAAACATTCCATCTATTCATAAGGATGACCTATATTATAGCGATAATATTTTAGATAAATATAATATCAATACATCATTTAAGGAAAATAAAAAGGAAAAGGAATATTTTATTAAATCATTAATGGCAATGAATTTAGTATATATTAGCTATTCATTAAATGGTATTACAGGTAAATATACAGAAAATGATTTATTAGATAATGTTATTAAATTTAATGAGGATAATGAATATAAATTTAAATATTCAATTAAAAGAGCTAAGCTTGATTATAATAAAGCAATTGAGCAAAGAATGCTAACAGGAGAAGAAAATGAATATTTAGAATCATATAGAAGGGTCTTTGGTAATAAGATTCAATATGATTCTAGCTATAATGGCATTGATGCTGATCTAGTTAAAAATAAGGTGCTTAATGATGGAATAATGAATGTTTCATATTCTAAATTAGAAAAATATTATAGCTGTCCTTTTAGCTATTATTGTGATTATATTTTAAAAATTGGTTTATTTAAAAATACTGCAGACGTAGGTAATGTATTACATTTATTCTTAGAAAAATATTTTAATAATAAGGATTATACATTAGATATGGCAATAGAGGAATATAATAAGACTAATCCTGAGCCTTTTATTTTAAGAGAGCCTTATAAAACTAAATATCAAAATATTATTGATAAATTGCTAGAGGAAATAGAAAACGAAAATAATGATTATAATTTAAAGCTAGTAGGTACTGAGCTTGAAAAGGAATTGATTTTAGATTCTGATCCATCAATTCATTTAGTAGGAAAAATCGATAAGGTAATGGATAAGGATGGAAAGAGAGTTATTTTCGATTATAAGAGTGGCTCTAAGATTTCTTTACAGCTAGACCCATCATTGGATATGGATAATAAAACAAGTGATTATTATAAGAAGTACCAATTATTTATCTATTTATTATTTGAGCATGTTAAATATGAGGATTTTGAGGGCGTATTTTATCAAAGAATTATGCCAAAGAATAAGGATGATTTAAAGGAAATAGAGGATAATAAATTCTTTAAGCCATATGGCTATAAGGATTTATTATCTACACTACCATTTTCATCAGGTGGAAATAAAAAGGATGCTGGTGCTATAAATAAGGAACAATACGATAAGGTTATAGAGGATACTAATGATTTAATTATTAAATTTAAAAACAATATTTTAAATGCTAGATTTGATATTAAGCCATTAGATGGAAGCTGTAAATTTTGTAATTATAAGAATGTTTGTTATTATTCCTTTAAAGAGGATGGTGATAGTGATGAGTAAGCCTACTAAAGACCAGCAAAAAATTATAGATGCTCCAGTTTCTAATATGCTAGTTAGTGCTGGTGCTGGATGTGGTAAATCAACTGTTTTAACAGCGCGAATTATCAAAAGAATTAAGGAAGGTAATTTATCAATTAAAAACTTAATTGTTTTATCTTTTACTAATGCTTCAGCAAATGATATTAGAAAGAAGATAAAAAAGGCATTAAAGGGCGAATTAGCTACTAATCCTAGGCTAGTAGATGAATATGATTATGTTGAGCAATCTAATATTTCTACATTTGATTCACTATGCCATAATTATTTTAATAAATATGCTTATAAGCTAGGATTAAAATCAAATATTAATATTTTAGATGGAACTGAATATTCATTTATTTTAAATGAAATAATAGATAATGTAATAGATAGGTATTATGATAATTCAGATTTTGTTAAATTATTAGATATGCTAACTATAAGAGATGATTCTAATTTTAAGGATTCTTTATATAATTTCTTTGTTTCAAAGGTTAATAATTCTGTAGATTCAAAATTATTTTTAAATAATATGATTGAATCTACTAAAAGTAATTCAACTAAGCTAATTGATAATTATAAGAACGAAAAAAATAAAATCATTAATGAAATAAAAATGGCTTATATGGATTCATCTATAGATGAGGACGCAGATATTGTTTTTAGAAGCTTTATTGAGCCTATATTAGAAGCAAATAATTGGTTAGACTTGGAAGATTTTAGATTAAATATAAAGGATTTACCAGGAAGAAATAGAAAGCCATTTGCTGGTAAAAATAATCCTAATGGAGAATTCCATAAGAATTTTAAGCCACTATTAGAAAAATATTTAGATTATAATAATTCTGTTAAATCCTTACTAGAGGAATTAGATAACACATTGAATTATTCTAAATTAATAAAGGATATATGCTTAGATATTTTAAATCAATATGAGGAATACTGTAAAATACATAATGCATTTACATTTAATGATGTTGCTAAAATGGTAATTAGAATATTAAAGGAAAATGATGATGTATTAAATGAAATAAAAAATAGTATAACTGAAATTTATGTTGATGAATATCAGGATACATCTAATATCCAGGAGGAATTAATTAATTTAATTTCAAATAATAATTTGATTGTTGTTGGTGATGTTAAGCAATCTATTTATAGATTTAGAGATGCTAACCCTAATATTTTTAAAAGAAAATTTGATTTGTATGGAAAAAATATTGGTGGAGCTAGAATAGATTTAAAGGATAATTTTAGATCTAGAGTAGAGGTATTAGAGGAAATTAATTCCATCTTTGATTTATTAATGACAGAGGATTTTGATGGAATTAATTATAGGCTTGAGCATAGATTAAATCCAGGAGATAAGGATTTTAGTAATGAAAATCCTGGAATTGAATTCTATCATGTTATTCATAAGGTTGAGATTGATGGAAAGCTTAAGGAAAGATTAAAATCTGAAATTGTTAGTGAAACATTTGAAAGAGTATTAAGAGATATTAAATGTAAAATGAATAATGATTCATCACTAAAATATTCAGATTTTTCAGTTATTGTTAGAAATAAGGGATATTTCAATACATATTCTAAAATAGCTGAAAAATATGATATACCTCTTGTATGTGAAGCATCAAAGCCTTTTATTAGAAATACTGAAATAATGGTATTAAATTCTATTATTAATTATTTAGTAGATAGAAAAGATATTTATAAGGTTTCTATTTTACGTTCATTTTTATTTGACATAACTGACCAGGAAATTATTGATAATAAAAATGACATTAATTCTAATAAAGTAGAGGAGGCCTTAGGCCTATTAAGGGAATTAATGATTAAAAAGGATAATGTTACATTATATGAATTATTAAAGGAAATTTATTTTAAATTTAATTTCTTTGATTGTATTCATAAATTAGATGATCCAATTGGTGCTGAAAAAAGATTATTATATATGCTTGAAATATCAAATACATATATGAGCTTAGGATGGACATATAAGGATTTAGCAATCTATTTAAATAATTTAAATGCTCCATCATTACGTCGTGAACTAGATATATCATATGATTCTAATGATTCATTTAATGAGGATGCAGTTAGTCTAATTACTATTCATAAATCTAAGGGATTAGAATATAAATATATTTATTTTATTGAAACTGATAGTAGAGTTGGAAAAATAGATGATAATGCAATTTCATATCATGATGATGTAGGATTATCTATTAAGCCATTAAGAGGTTCAAGCTTTATTAATAAAAAAATTAATGAGCTTAATAGATTAGAGCAGCTATATGAGGATTTAAGATTATTGTATGTATGCTTAACTAGAGCGAAGAATGGCATTATTATTTTTACTAAAAGTGATAATAATGGAGAAGAAACTAAGCTAGTAGATTCTGTTGATAAGGATTTAAAAAAGGAATTTAAGACATATGATGATATGCTTATGAGTGCTTTTGCATCATATAAGGAAGAAGAAACTAAGGATGTAGTATTTACAAAGGTAGAAAATAAAAAGGAAATAAAGGAAATATCATTTGAAAATTTAAATATTGATATTAAGGCCTATGATTTAGATAGGGCATCTCATGGAATAGAAAATATAATTGATAGGAAAACAGCATTATCCCTTAAATATGGTACTATGATGCATAAAATATTAGAGAATATGGATTTTGATAATCCAGATTATACTGATATAGATTTAAGATATGCTAATAAGATTAAGGATTTCATTAATAATTTAGGATTAATGTGTAATGAAAAGCCTATTAAATATTACAAGGAATATGAATTAAGAATTAATGATACAACTGGTTCTATAGATTTATTAGTTGAAACAGCTAATAGCTTTATTGTAATAGATTACAAATCTAAGGATATTGATAAGGATTATTATAATAAGCAGGTTAGAACCTATGTAGATGCGATATCTAAAAAAACTACTAAAAGGGTCTTAGGGTTTTTATATTCGATTGAGGATTCTAAGTATAGAAGTGTTATATAGTATTAATTTGACTTTTTAGAGTACTTAAAGTAATATTATTATATAAAATCCGATTAATTAGGTGGTGTTTTTATGGATGAGAAATTTTTTGACGATAGAGTTGATCATTTCGATAATTTAACAGATTTATATAATAGAGATGTAATTGTTGAATATGTAGGCAAATTAATTAGTGAGAACAAGAAATTTGCTTTAATTATAATAGATCTAGATAATTTTAAATATGTAAATGATGGATATGGCCATTTATTTGGAGACCATGTTTTGAAGCAGTATGCTGAAGCCTTAAAGAAGATTTTTAAGGGTAGAGGTGTTCTTGGTAGATATGGTGGTGATGAATTCTTTGGCGTTTTAGAAAACGTAGAGGATTATGATGATACATGGAGATTCCTACATGAAATATTAGGTACACCTAATTTACTCGAGGATAAGAAGCTAAGAGAAATGGGAATTACTTGTACTATTGGTTCTTCAAGATTCCCTAAGGATGCCACTAAAATTGATGATTTATTTGAATTAGCAGATAAGGCTTTATATAGAGGTAAGATGAAGGGTAGAAATTGCTTCATTATTTATCTTCCTGAGAAGCATGCTAGTATTAATTTAAAAACTGAAAGAGATAAGGTTGTAAGCTCAATGTATTTACATTCAAAGGTATTTAATGCCTTAAGTAAAACTAAGAATGTAGCTTCAACTGTAAAGGAAACAATTAATTTCTTAGGTAATTATTTTATGATTGATCATTTATGCCTAATGGATGATAAGAAGCTATATTGTGAATATTACCATCCTTTATGTAAAAACCATAATCATAGGGTATATGATAATCAAGAAATTGAAAAGATAATTAATGGTAGTACTTGTATTTGTAATATTAATTCTATAGCTCAGGATTTATATAACGTATCTCCAGTTTTAAAGGAAATGCTACAGGATGGAGTTTATGCAGTATTCTATGCTAAAATCTCTGTTTATGGTAAGAATTTTGGATATGTTAGAGCAGATTGCTGCGAAAATCCTAGAGGAAGAGTATGGCAAAGCACTGATATGGATGTTTTATTAAATCTTGCTCATATTTTAGCCTTAGAATTATATTATCAGCATTTAGAATTAGAAGATTTGAGTGATGAATAATTATGAATTATATAATTAATGAAGAAAAAGAAATAGTAGTAGAATGTGATAATGTTGAAGAATTCATTAAGCTTTATTATGATGATGAATTTGAATTTCTAGAATTAAAATTCAAGGATGAAAATATGTATCAAGAATTATATGATAGGGTTAAGGATAATCCTGATTATGAATTATTATTTTCTGAATTTTATGCATATGGAAAAATTGTAGAAGAGAATAATATTAAATTCTTTGAGATATTATCAAGATTAGTTGAAAAGAAAAATAAAAGAGCAATGTTTTATATGGGCATTGCGTTAATAAATGGTGATGGCATTGATTTAGATTTAAAGAAGGGCTTAAAGCTACTTGAAAAGGTAGCTGATATGGGCTATTCATTAGCTGATTACCAGCTATGTATTTATTATGCTAATCATTATGCTATTACGAAGGTTCAAAAATATAAAAATAAGATTAAATTAAATGGCTCTAAGAAGGCTAGATATATGCTAGCTTTAAGCTATTACAATGTAGGAAATTATGCTGATTCATTTGCATTTATGCTACAAGCTGCTAAATCTAAAAATGTATTAGCATATCAAAAGCTATCTTTAATGTATAGAGATGGTATTGGTACTAAAAAAAGCCAGAAGGATTATGAAATTTGGGATATAAAAGCAAAGGAAGCTGGCTGTTATTTTACTGATAATGAATAAAATGAGGAATAGATTCCTCTTTTATTTTTTGCCCCGGCCGATTTTATTGACTTTTAATTACATTAATATTAGAATATTAGTGAGTGAGTCCTCACTAGGAGGGTGGTACAATTTGGATACTAAAACTAAAATATTAGAATGTGTCATTAAAGAGAGTAAAAATAGCTCTATTAGTAAGATTAGTACAATTGGTGTATCTAAGGCTGCCGGCACTAGTGAATCTAATATTTACAAAATTTTTAAAACTAAAGAAAATTTATTAGCTGAAACATTCCTTTATATTGATTCTAAGGCTGCTAAGGCTGTAAGTATTGATTATTCTGATGTTGATTTATCATCTCATGATAAAATGACATCACTAGTTTATAGGGTCTGGAGAAAATATTTTGATTTCTTTGTAAAGAATACATCATATGTAAATTATTATTCTCAATTTATTACAGATAATAAGCTTTATAAGGATGATTTAAAGAAAAAAAGAAGCGATAATTATGTTAAGCTTCATAAGCTTATTGATTTTGTTAAGGCAGAAATAAATAATTATTCAGGTATTAATTTCGATTTCTTCTTTTTGATAATGCAGGATACTACATTATCTATATGTAGAAGAATAGCAACAAAGGATTTAGAATTGACAGATGAAAATGTATTATATTCATTTCATTTAATATTCGATTCAGTATTAAATTATTAAGATACGCTAAATTTGTTACAATTTATGAGCGTATCTTTTTATTTTAATTGTTAAATAAAATGAAATGTGATATATTTTTATTGTGATTTGAGGTAATAATATGAAAGAGCTTATTAAAAACCAATATAAGAATTTAATATTAGTTTTATGCTACATGACAATATCAACATTAGTATATGTTGTGGCAGCTGAATGTATATGGGAAATTTGGTGGCTAGATGTAATTGTTGGGCTTATTGTTATTGGAATTGGTATTTATATTGGATATAGATATATTAAATCTGAAGAGGAAGCAAGAATAAAAAAATTAGAAAAAGAAAATGAAGCTAATAAAGCATCTTCAGATATTGTAGAAGAAAACAATAATGCTGAATCAAAGATAAATGAAGCTAAAAATGAAGAAGAAATAAAAGTTGAATAGCCCATAAGGGCTTTTTCTCTTTGTTGAAATTAGTAATTATTATGATATAATAATTGTTGTGATTAAAAAACCGTAAGGAGATATTATTTATGTTAGATATTAAATTTGTAAGAGAAAATCCAGAAATAGTAAAAGAAAATATAAAAAAGAAATATCAAGATCAAAAATTACCATTAGTAGATGAGGTAATTGAGCTTGATGCTAAAATTAGAGCATATAAGCAGGAGGCTGAAAATCTTCGTGCTTCTCGTAATGATCTTTCAAAGCAAATTGGTGCTTTAATGAGAGAAAAGAAAATTGAAGAGGCAAATGCTATTAAAGCTACAGTTGCTAAAAACAATGAAAGAATTGGTGAAATTGAGCCTGAATTAGATAAGCTTGCAGAAGAATTAAATAAGAGAATGATGGTTATTCCTAATATCATTGATAAATCAGTACCTGTAGGTAAGGACGATTCTGAAAATGTTGAAATTGAAAGATTTGGTGAGCCAGTTGTTCCAAACTATGAAATTCCATATCATGCTGATATCATTGCTAAATTCAATGGATTAGATAAGGAATCATCAGGCAGAACTTCAGGAAATGGATTCTATTATTTAATTGGTGATATTGCAAGACTTCATTCTGCAATGCTATCTTATGCTAGAGATTTTATGATTGATAAAGGATTTACATATTGTATTCCACCATTTATGATTCATTCTGATGTTGTAAATGGCGTAATGAGCTTTGCTGAAATGGAAAATATGATGTATAAGATTGAAGGCGAGGATTTATATTTAATTGGTACATCTGAGCATTCAATGATTGGTAGATTCAAGGGTCAAATCGTAAAGGAAAGTGAGCTTCCTATTACTTTAACATCATATTCACCATGCTTCAGAAAGGAAGTTGGTGCTCATGGTATTGAAGAGAGAGGAATCTATCGTGTTCATCAATTTGAGAAGCAAGAGATGATTGTATTATGTAAGCCTGAGGATTCAATGGAATGGTATAACAAGATGTGGAGCTATACAGTTGAATTCTTTAGAAGCATGGATGTTCCTGTTAGAACACTTGAATGCTGTTCAGGTGATTTAGCTGATTTAAAGGTTAAATCATGTGATGTAGAAGCATGGTCTCCTCGTCAAAAGAAATATTTCGAGGTTGGTTCTTGTTCAACATTAGGTGATGCTCAAGCTAGACGTTTAGGTATTAGAACTAAGAATGAAAATGGTACTTATTTATTACATACATTAAATAATACAGTACTTGCTACACCTAGAGGTTTAATTGCTGTACTTGAAAATAATTATAATGAGGATGGAAGTATTTCTATTCCTAAGGCTTTACAACCATATATGGGTGGAAAAACAATTATAAAGTAAGAAATGAAGGTTCGAATTGAACCTTTTTCTTTATAGTATAGTTTTTCTATTTTTTTATTTATAATGAGTATTATTGAACTACAATCTTAAAAATTATATAATAATATATGGGATTGGATGGTTTTAATATGAGAAAGAAAATAATAATTATTTTAAGTGTTGCATTAACACTTACTGTTGGAACATTCTTATTAATATTTTTTTTAGCTAAGAATGATACTCCAAAAGAAAATGTTGGAGAATATAGAAATATAAAAATTGAATGTATAAGTCCTGAATCATATACATATGATTTGGGTGAGTATTTTGTTTATAATTATAAAGAATCATTAAATGATAATGAAAGAATTTATAATTTAAAATTTGAAGTAGATGACGGAATGGATTTTTATAATAGAATAATAAAAAAAAGTAAATATTATAATGCCGATTTTGATTATAAGCAGGACGGATATATTATTTCATATGGTTTTTTGCATGATAAATTGAATTATATAAAGTATCAGGTTTATCCAAATTCTGTTGAACTTATTAATATAAATGGTTCTTTCACAGATCCTTATGATTTTAATGATTTGATAACTGGAACTGAGCCAATAACATTTTATAGAATTCCTGGGCCTATAGTTAGAAAATTGGATAATAAAAATCCGGATTTAAATACCCCAACTCTTGGGGAAGGATTTTATGATATAGAAATATCTTATGATAATATTGTTAAATTATATTCTGATTTACCATATGATTTTGCAGAAATACATGATGATTATATATTGATAAAGGCAATATATTATATTGATGATATATATGATCAAAGTAAATTAAAGAAATTATGTATAACAGAGAATTATGTATGCAAAATAACAAAATTTAATGATACTGTGAGGTATGAAATATTATATGAATATAATAAATAAATCATTTGGAAAAAAATTGTTTTTTCAGATGCAAGCTTTGAAAAGAAGGATCTATATTAAAATAAGGGGCTGTGAAAAAACCTAGGTTTTGAAGAGGTTCTTTACCTAGGTTTAACAGCCTTTTTAATATGCATAATTATGATTTGTTCATTTGGTATTGGTTATTGCAAACGTAGTTTGTATAATTTGCTCAACTATACTAGTGTAGTAGTCTACAAAAAATAATCTCATCGTGTTATAATATCCACTGTATTTTATTGTGTGAACAGCGATATTATACCATAAAGACGGCTCTGGGTTCGATTCTCCGAGCGTTTTTTTGTTTTTCAAGCATACGAAAAAGGCTGTGAAAGCCTACTTTTTAAAAGTTAGGTTTTTTCACAGCCCCTTTTAATTTGCTATAAAAAAAGAAAAAGAGGTTGTTCACCTCAGAGAAAAAATGTTTTTAGTCCTTTGCTTAGGACACGTTTATTATATACATAAAAAATGATGTTTACAAACTGAAAAGGCTTACCGTTTTGGTGAAAACGTTATTCATTAAAAAAAGCCTATTTGCTAGGCTTAGGAGAAAAAAATAATATGCTCGACTTCAAGACAAAATGTTGGTTTTGGTATGAGAAGGGAAAGGTTACATTTTGCCTTGATATCGATACAGCTATAGTATATTAAAAAAATATATCTAAAATTCGTTATAATTATGTTAAAAAATGTGTTTATATTAAAAATAGTTTTATTAAATGAAAAATAGTTATGTTAAAATGATATTAGAGGTTTTCTGTTTTAAATAATAATTCGGAGGATAACAAATGAAAACAATCAATTATAATCAAGCAGTAAATTTGAAGCATTTAACATTAGATGATTTATATAATAATTTTTCATCTATTGAAGGCTATTTAAGCGAAAACATTAAAAATGTTATTGAAACTGAAGCTCCAGTAACATTAAATACCCTAAAGGCTAGAATGAGAGAGGTTTTTGATGTAGCTAAAATAAGTGGAAAGGCTCTAGAATTTATAATGAATGAAATTGCAAAAAGTGGATATGTATTAAAGGATGAAATCTATGATACTGTTATTTGGCCTAGTAGTGGTGTATTTAAGGTTGATTATTTAAGAATTAATTCTAATAGATTGATTTATGATATTCCACCAGTTGAATTGAAGAATTTAGTTAATGAATTAAATTTAAGTGGTGAAGAATTATATAGAGCAATATTAAAATACTTTGGATTAGAGGTTTTAACTAAGAAGGCCAGAGAATATTTAGAATATGTAGAGAAGTATTAATTGTGAAAAAGGTTTTATTGTTTTTGTTTTCTGTTTTCTTTTTAGTATCATGTGGTAGTGTTGAGAATAATACTAATGATAAGGAAAAAGAAATAGTACCAGAAAAAGAAGAGAAAAAAGAGGATATAACAAATATAAATTTAAAGCCTGTATTGGATAGTGAAATTAATTATGATTCATTGATTCTTGCAAATGAGGTTGGAATGGAATCATATATTAATTCATTGATGGAATCAACTGATTCATATATTCCATCTTGGAATAAGGAAGGCTTTAAGGATAAATGGAATTATATTGATGGTGTATTTTTAAAATCTATGCTATCCTTATATGATCAAACAAAGGAAAATAAATATTTAGATTTTGTTGTAAAATATGTTGATTATTATTTAACTGCTAAGGGTAATTTCTTAAGACCTAGTGGTAGTGATGGTGCACCTTATGCTTTAGGTGAATTAGATAGTGTATGTGAAACAAATATTTTATTTGATTTATATAAGTATACTAATAATCAAAAATATTTGCATGCTATTTTAACTACATATAAAATTTATACAGCAAATGTGCCAAGGTTAAGTGATGGTATTTGTTATTCTCATAAGGATATTTATCCAAATCAGGTATGGCTTGATGGATTTTATATGTATGCTCCATTTACAATTAAATATGCTTTATGCTTAGATGATGAAGCTAAGAAGGATGCTTTGTTATTAGATTTATATAATCAATATAAATTTGTAAGAGAGCATTTGTTTAGTGAAGAAAAGCAATTATATTATCATGGATATTCTGAAACTGATATATTTTGGGCAGCAGAAAATAAATGCTCAAAATCATTTTGGTTAAGAAGCAATGGTTGGTTTTTAGCATCATTAGCTGATGTTCTTGAATATTATCCTAAGGGTGAAAAAAGAGATTATTTAAAATCAATTTTTATTGAAGCTATTGATGGTATTTTAAAATATCAGGATGCTGATTCAAAAATGTTTTATCAGGTAATCGATAGAAAAGGCGATAGAGCAAATATTTCTTATTCACAATATTCAAAATATTTAAATGATTATAAAGAGGATGTTGTTATAGAAAATTATTTAGAATCTAGTGGATCCCTTTTATTAGTATATAGTATATTAAAGGGATTTAATAATGGTACCCTAAATAGTGATTATTATAATAAGGGTATTGAAATTTATAATGGAGTTACATCTAAATATTTCATAGATAATGAATTAAAAAATATTTGTATTACTGCTGGATTAGGACCTGAAACTAAATTATATAGAGATGGCTCATTTGAATATTATTTAGCTGAAGCTGTAGGTTCAAATGATGCTAAGGGTGTTGGTCCTTTAATTATGTCATATGTAGAAACCAAAAGAACTGCTATTAGTTAAAAGCTAATAGCTTTTTCTTGTATTGAAGTAAATATAAAATAATGCTAAAATAAACGAGCTGAAAGGTATATTGCTTATGTTAAAAATTATTTTAAAAAAGAATGAAGAAAAAGAAAAAATAAATGGATATCCTTGGATATTTTCTAATGAAATAGATAAATTTGAAGGTGAATTTGAATCTGGTAGGGTTTGTATGGTTTATACATCTAATAATGATTTTTTATGCTACGGATTCTTTAATGCTAATTCTAAAATAATGGTTAGAATTTTATCTTTTGATATTAATGAAAAGATAGATAAAGAATTCTTTAAAAGAAGAATTCAATATGCTATAGAGCATAGATTAAATTTAGGATGGAGTGCAACTAGATTAGTATTTTCAGAGGCTGATTTTTTACCTGGCCTTGTTGTAGATAAATATGGAGATTATTTATCAGTTCAATTCATGTCATTAGGAATGGATATGATAAAGAAGGATATCGTTGATATATTAGTTGAATTAACTAATTGTAAGGGTATTTATGAAAGATCAGATATGCCAACAAGAGAAAAGGAAGGCTTAGAGCAGGCTAAAGGCTTCTTATATGGTGAATTTAATCCTAGAGTTGAAATTGTTGAAGATGGGATTAAGATGATTGTTGATATAGAAAATGGTCAAAAAACAGGCTATTTTTTAGACCAAAAGCTTAATAGAGATATCTTAAGATTATATGCCAAGGATAAATATGTATTAGATGCTTTTTCTAATGTAGGTGGATTTGCACTGCATGCATGTAAATATGGTGCTAAGCATGTTGTTGCCTGTGATATATCAGAGCGTGCATGCAATGAAATTATGAATAATGCTAAATTAAATGGCTATACTCAATTAGAGGCTAAATGTGTTGATGTTTTTGATTATCTTCATTCAAAGGAAATTGAGCAAGCCTTCGATTTAATAATTTTAGATCCTCCGGCATTTAGTAAGAGTAAGGATTCTATTAAAAAGGCATATAGAGGATATAAAGAAATAAATATGCAGGCTATGAAGATTATTAAATCTGGTGGATATTTATTAACTTTTAGTTGTAGCCAGCATATGACTCCTGATTTATTTATGCAAATGGTAAATGAGGCAGCATTAGATGCTAAAAGAACTATTCAGTTTTTAGATTTTAGAATTCAAGCTCCTGATCATCCTGCACTTTTACAAAGTGAGGAGCAATTATATTTAAAATGCATGATTTTAAGAGTTAAATAATGAATTTAATACTTAATTGAAATTAATGGTAGTTTAATAAACTGCCATTTTTTGTTATAATTGTTTTGTATTGGATTTTGGGATTCTAAGCTAAATAAAATTAAAGGATGGTGAGATAATGGCTAAATCAAACACTGATAAGAAATTAACATTAGAAGAATATGAGAAGAAATATTCTAAGCCTGAAAATATAAAGGCTGCTAAAACGTTCTTATTTATATTTTCAGCATCAATAGGTATTATTATATTTGTTTGTCTTTTCTTTTTAGTAATGAGATTGTTTGAGATACATAAAATTGCAGGATATGTTGGAATTGGCGTTGCCGCAATTATTTATATTTTTGTATATATAATCCCTATTATTAAAATTAAAAATACAAAAGCATTTATTACTAATGTAGATCAATCTAATGCTAGTAAGGCTCAAAAATATAATAGAGAGCTAAGAAATAGTATTGCTGATAAGATGATTGATTTAAAGGCAAATACAGAGGGAGTTGGCTGGTATAGTGATGAATTGATTGGTAAGCTCGCGATTGCTCGTCAAACTAAAAATGATAAAGAGGTAAAAAATGTTTTAACCTCAATTTATGATAAGGATGTAAGATTAGCATCTAATAAGATGATTAGAGATCATGCATTTAAGGTTGGTATTACAACTGCTTTATCTCAATCTGAGAAGGTTGATACATTATTTGTTGCGGCATATAATTTAAGCCTAATTAAGGATATTGTATTCCTATATGGCTATAGACCATCAGATGCTAAGCTAGCTAAAATTTATCAATCTGTTATAGTTGATGCTTTAATTGCTTATGGCGTTGGTAATGCAACCGGTAGCATGGCAACTACAGCTGTGACTAAATTTGGGGGAAAGGCTGTTGAAAGCATTCCGTTTTTAGGTACTGCCTTAGGTACAATTATTGATTCAGTAGCCCAAGGCATTATTAATTCATCTTTAACTGTTTTAATTGGCTTTCAGACTAAGAAATATTTAAAGAAGGAATATCACCTACAGGATATCCTAGATGAGATTGAATTAGATGATGAAAAGGAATTAGAATCTGAAAAGGAAATGGTTGAATCATTAAAGGAAGATATTACAAAGAAGGCTAAGAAAAAGGATTTAGTAGCCGCTTAGGGTGGGTTTTATGAAAAGTGAATTATTTTGTTTTAATAGAAAAAAATTATTAGATCAAATGGAAGAGAATTCTATATTAGTAGTTTTCTCTAGAGAAAATAATATTGAAACTCATAATGTGAGATTTGATATTAATAGAAATTATTTTTATTTATGTGGTGTTGTAGAATATAACAACATTGTTATGCTTGTTAAGGGTAAGGAAAAGACTAATGAGATTATATTCATTAATCCTTATGATGAATATAAGGCTAAGTGGGTTGGAGCTCCTTTATCAAAGGAAGAGGTAAATAAGATATCTGGTATAAAGGATATTAGATATATTCAATCATTTAATGAGTGCTTAGCTAATACATTACATGTTTATAATAAGCTATATTTAGATATAGTTGATAATGGTGAAAATGAGCCATTATCATATGAGGCATTCTTTGCGAATAAAATTGTTGAAAGATTCCCATTTGCCCAAATCAAAAATGGAAGAATCCTATTTCAGCATGCAAGAACAACTAAGCACGAGCTTGAAATAGAAGAATTTAAAAAGGCTGTCGAAATAACTAATAAAGGTATAAAGAATATTTTATCTCATATTGGAGAAATGTATGAATATGAGCTTGAATCATATTTTGATCAAGCAATTAAGGCTAATGGCGCTACAGGATATTCATTCCCAACAATCGCGGCTAGTGGTGCTAATTCATGCTGCTTACATTACAGCAATAATGATTCATATGCTAAAAACGGAGATTTAATTTTATTTGATTTAGGTGCGAGCCTAAATTGCTATTCATCAGATATTTCAAGAACATTCCCTATATCAGGTAAATTTAGTGAAAGACAGAAGCAAATTTATAACATTGTTTTAAATGGACAAAAGCTTGTATTTAATAATGCTAAGCCTGGTATTACAACAAAGGAATTAAATCAAATATTAAGAAATTATTTTAAGGAAGAATTATATAATATTGGATTAATTAAGGAAAAGACTGAGGAAGAGGTATCTAAATATTATTATCATGGTGTATCACATCATATAGGAATTGATTGCCATGATTTATGTGATTATACACCATTAAAGCCTGGTTCAATTATTTCTAATGAGCCTGGTCTTTATATAAAGGAAGAAAATATTGGTATTAGAATTGAAGATGATGTATTAATCACAGAAGATGGGGCAGAGTGGCTATCACCTCAAATTATTAAAGAGGCTGATGATATTGAAAGGTTTATTAAGGAGAATAGAAAATAATGAAAAAGGCAGTTTTAAAGTCATACGCAAAGCTTGCAATTAGAATGGGTGTTAATATTCAAAAGGGACAGGATTTAATTATCACTGCTAATGTTAATGATAATTATTTTGTTAAATATTTAGTAGAAGAAGCATATAAGGCTAAGGCTAGATTAGTAACAGTTGATTGGGTATCAGACGAGGTTAATTATTTAACATATAAGAATGCTAAGCTAGAAACATTAACAGAATTTCCTTTATGGAAGGAAGAAAAATTAAAATATCAGGTAGAAAAGCTACCTGCAAGATTATATATTGATTCATCAGACCCAGATGCTTTAGCTGGTGTTGATCAGGAAAAGGTAACAGCAGTTAGAAAGATTGTTGGACCTATCACAATGAAATATCGTGATCAGATGGAAAATAAATATCAATGGTGTATTATTGGTATTCCTGGTGAGGCATGGGCTAAAAAGGTATTCCCAGATTTACCAGTAAAGAAGGCTATTGATAAGCTATGGGATGCTATCTTAGAGGTAACTAGAGTAAATGGTGATCCTATTGAAAATTGGAATAAGCATAATGCCTTCCTACAGGAAAAGACAGATAAGCTTAATGCTTTAAATTTCAAAAAGTTTATCTATAAATCAGAACAAACAGGCACTGATTTTACAATTGAAAAGCCTGAATGCTTAATATTTGAATCAGGAAATGAAAAGACAATTTCAGGTGTTGTATATAATCCAAATATGCCAACAGAGGAATGCTTTACATCTCCAGACCCTAAGACAGCAAATGGTGTTGTATATTCAACTAAGCCATTATCTGTAATGGGCTCTGTAGTATCTGATTTTGGCTTTAGATTCAAGGGTGGTAAGATTGTTGAGGTATTATCAGAAAAGCCAGAGGAAAAGAAATTATTAGAAAAGCTAATTTCTATTGATGAGGGTGCCTCTCGCCTAGGTGAAATTGCTTTAGTACCATTCTCATCTCCAATTAATAAAACAGGAATTTTATTCTATTCAACATTATATGATGAAAATGCCTGCTGCCATTTAGCTATTGGTAGAGCATTTGAGGATTGTATTAAGGATTTCACTAAATTAAGTGAAGAAGAAATAAAGAGCGTTGGATTAAATAATTCTGTTATCCATGTTGATTTTATGATTGGCTCTAGTGATTTAAATATTGTAGGCGAAACATTTGATGGTAAAACTGTTCAAATATTTAAGGACGGAGAATTTGCAATTTAATTTAGTGAGCTATAGGCTATTGCTTATAGCTCTTTATTAATTTATAGTATTACAGTACTTTTCCTTTTTTATATGCTTAAATGTGATACAATATTAATATGTTGAAAGGATAATAATATGTCATATTTTTTAGATATAATTGTTCCTCAATTTAAAGAGAATGAAAATTATTTAAGAGGATTATTAAATTCCTTAGAGAAGCAGGATACTGATTTTAATGATTTTAGAGTATTAATAATTGGTGATATTGATGGCTATAAAATTAGTAATTCCTTTTTAAAGGGATTTAGAAAATTGAATATAGAATATATTATTCCTAAAAATCATAATACTCAGGGAATGGCTGAGCAATATGGTATAGATATTAGTGATGCTAAATATATAACATTTATAGATTCTGATGATGAATTTATAGAGAATAGATTAAAATATGCAATTAATGCTTTAAAGAAGAATGATTTTGATTTTTTATTAAGTCATTTTATTGAAGAGGTATTAATAGATGATAAATATGTATATACATTACATGATAAGGATTTATATATATTTATGCATGGCTTATTTTTAAAAAGAGAATATTTAATAAAGAATAATATTAGATTTAATGAAGGATTAAAATATTGTGAGGATTCATATTTTACTAAAATATTATTCATGACATCATCTAATCATCCTATTTTAAATATTCCAATATATTTATGGAAATATAATAAAAATAGTACTATGAGATCTAATGATTTAATTAATAAATTATATGATGATAATTATAAATGTATTAATGATGCATATGAATTTATCATAAAAAGAAATAATAATATTGAAAATAAATATTATTTATTAAGTGGATTCTTTGAACTATATATAAAATTAGAAAGCCAATATTTTAATAAGGATTTAAAGAAAATAAAGGAAAAAGAATTATATTCAATGTATTTAAAATATAAGGATATATTTATAGAGCTAAAGGATAAAATAGATGAAATATATAATTCTGAATTAGAATTAACTAAAAAAGCTTTTAATGATATAAATGTTAATTTAGAATTTAATGATTTTTTAAAGGAAATGAGTAAGAATGAATAAGGAAGAATTAAAAAAGGATATAAGAGAATATTTAGGTAGTGTTATAATTCCTGATATTCCCTGCTGCGAGGATTCAATTACAAATTATGATGCATATAATAATTTAGATTCAATGTATAATCATAATAATGTAGAATCAGCTAATATAAGAATATTTTTAGATTATGATATTGATATTGATGATTTAGCTAATAAATTAGGCGTTGATAGCATTAAATTAAATGATATGTTTAGATTTAGTATGATTCCATCTAAGGGATTGACATCAGCTATTTGCTTAATATTAAATTTATCATTAGATGATACAATTCTTATATTAAATAAAATGTCTTATAAACTAGGTAATGATGATTTTGATAAGATAATTAGATATTTCTTTATTAAGGATATAAGAGATATTGAATTATTAAATGAAACATTAGTATCATTTGGTTGTATGTATTTATATTCAAAAAAGAAGTTGAGGTAGAATATGCTTAAAAATAATTATCATACTCATACTAAATATTGTGGTCATGCCAAAGGTGAGGTCAAGGATTATGTTGAATATGCAGTAAAATTAAATATGTCTATTTTAGGCTTTTCTGATCATGCCCCTATTCCTATTAATCATGGTATGACAAAAGAGGAATGGGAAGAGAATTATTGTTATGAAAATATGAATATGGAAACCTTTGATCAATATTTAAATGATATTGAAATTCTTAAGGATAAATATAATATTAAATTATTTAAAGCAACAGAAAGTGAATATTTAATTAACAACGATGATTGGTATAGAAAATTAAGAAATAAGCTTGATTATATGATTTTAGGTATTCATTTCTTTAATGGTGAAGGAAGAGTATTAGATACATATAAGGATATTACTTATAAAAATGTAGATTTATATTATGAATGTGCTAAGAGGGCTATTGAAACTGGCTTATTTGATTATTTAGCTCATCCTGATTTATATTTATTTGATTATAGGTCTATTAATGGTAAGAATGAATTTGATGATAAAGCTAAGGAAATTTGTCTTAAGCTAATTGAATTATGTGTTAAGCATGATATTTATTTTGAAATAAATACTAATGGCTTAAAATATTCAGCTGACAAAAATAAAAGAGAGCTATGGCCATATCCTAATATTGAATTCTTTAAAGTAGTTAAGGAATATATGGATAAGAATCCTAATAAATTAAAGCTAATTGTTGGAGCTGATGCTCATACACCAGAGGCATTAGGTAATGATAATGTAGAGGCTGTATTAAAAATGATTAGTGATATGAAATTAGATGTTAAAAATAAAATGGAAATAAAGTGATAATTTATGAAATATAAAATTAAAGAGGTCTTATCTAATGGCTATGTAATGGGTGAGGCTTTAAAATTAAAAATTAAAAATGATGAACCAGAATTTGTTTCTGAGGAATTTGAGCTTATTAAATTAAATCATTCAATTCAAAGAACATCTCATGAATTGAATGATATTAAAAGAAATAATCCAGACTTAGCAGATTTTTTAGAGACTGAAAGATTAATAGCAGTAGACCCTATTTTAAAAAAAGGTGTAGTTGCTAAAATCGAAGAGGGGCATAGTGCTGAGGAGGCTTTAGAATTTGTAATGAATGAATATATTAATAATTTAGCAAATTCTAAATCTGAGTATTTAAGAGAAAGAACTAATGATATTAATGATGTTAGAGATAGATTATTAAGTAATATGATTCAAAGGACCAAATTTTCTGATGATGATAAATATATATTAGTAATTGATAATTTATATCCATCTCTTTTAATTCAAAGACGAAATTCTATTGTTGGTGTCATTGCTAAAAATGGAGGATATACATCTCACTCAGCTATTTTATGCCGTTCCTTTGAAATACCTTATGTTATTGCAGATATTGAATGTGAATCTGAGGATACTATCATTATTGATACAAGATTTAATGAAATTGATGTTAATCCATCTCAAGCTGATGAATTAGAATTTGATGGAGAAAACAGCAAAAGAATCATTAAATCTAAAATAGCTATTTTACATAATAGTGAATATGAATTTATGGCTAATGTATCAAATAGCTTTGAGGTATTAAAGGCTGCTGAATATAATTTTGATTCTGTTGGATTATATAGAACTGAAATGCTATTTATGAATTCTGATAGACCTTGTACCTTCTTGGAGCAGTATTCTATATATAGTGAAGCTGTTAAAATGATGAATGGTAAGCCTATTACCTTTAGAACATTTGATATTGGTGATGATAAAATAATAGAATATTTAAAGGCTGATAAGAAGGGAATTAATAATTATATTACTAATCCTGAATTATTTGAGGCTCAGGTTTCTGCGATAATGAAGGCTAATACCTTTGGTAATGTACGCATTATGTTTCCGATGATTTATTCAAATTCTGAATTTGAATATTTGAGGGATTGGGTTATTAAAATCGCAAGAAGAAATGAATATCCTGTTCCTTTAATTGGTATGATGCTTGAGACTAAGGAGGCCTTGGAGCATATTAGCGATTTTGTTAAAACTGATTTTATTTCTATTGGTACTAATGATTTATCTATGGAGCTATATGGTATTTCTAGACTAGAATTTAGTGATTTTAGTAATTATATTGATGATTTAGTAGAATCATTAAAGCCTGTAGTAGAATTTGCTAAAAAGACAGATAAATCATTATCTGTTTGTGGCGAGGTTGCATCTATTAAAGAGGTAGCATTAAAATTTTATGAAATAGGAATTAGAAAGCTATCTATTACACCAACATTAATAAATGTATTAAATATGAGCTATGATGAATTTATAAATAAAAAATAATTTTTTAGAAAATACACCAAGAAAAACGGTGTATTTTTTTGATTTTGGAAAATTTTTTATAAAATGCGTACTGCACTACGTGGTAGTTTTCTACACCCTAAATGATAATATTCTTAAAGAGTGGATGGAAATGAAGTTATCAGTAAAAATTGGAGAAAGAATTGTTGAAATAAGAAATAATCAAAAAATATCACAGGAGGAATTATGCAATATTGCAGGCATATCAAGGAAGGCTATGCATAATATTGAGAATGGGAAATGTGATGTTAAAAGTGAAACATTAGCTAAGATATTAGTTGCCTTAGATGTTTCATATGGTGAATTTTTTTCTACTATCGACCTTAAAGAAATTGAAGTATAAAGGAAGATTAGTATGTATAAAAGAAAAATGAATATTATTGATGAATTTATAAATAGTAATACAGACCATAGCATGAATGTTTTAATTATGGCCTGTATTTTTTTTAATATTGGAAATGAGATATTTGGAAATGATTATTATAATTTATTAATTGAATATATTTCTAATAATAATCAATCTGTTGACGAGCTTGTTTTAAAGTGCTCAATTAGTCATTCTGGGTACTATAGGAAGATAAAAACGATTTATTCTATATTAAATAAAATAGATAATTTCATAAAGAATGGCTTCAATGAATTGAAATTTAATATGAAATATTTTGAATTGTTGTTTAATGATAAGGTATTTTAAGAAAAAAGTTATTTTTTTTAAAGGCGGTTAGTATTATAATGTAATAGTATAAGAAATGAATGGAGAGATAATTATGAGTACTTTAGTAGTTGTTGGTAGCCAATGGGGCGACGAAGGAAAAGGAAAGATTACAGATTATTTAGCACAGGAATCTGATGTCGTAGTTAGAAGCCAAGGTGGAAATAATGCTGGTCATACAATTACATTTGATGGTGAGAAATTTGCTTTAAGAAGTATCCCTTCTGGTATTTTCAATCCACATATTAAAAATGTTATGGCTAATGGTATGGTTATTAATCCTAAGCAAATGCTAGAGGAATTAGCTGGCTTAGAGGCTAGAGGAATTAAGAACTATCAGCTATTTGTTTCAAATAGAGCTCATGTAGTTTTACCTTATCATGAAATGTTAGATGGTGCTTATGAGCAATTTAAGGGTGATAAGAAGATTGGTACTACAAAGCGTGGTATTGGTCCTTGCTATACTGATAAGGCATCTAGAGTTGGTATTAGAATTGCTGATTTAATTGAACCAGAATTATTCAAGGTTGCTTTAAAGGATGCTTTAAATATTAAAAATATGGAATTAAAGATGTTAGGATTAGATACATTAGACTTTGATACTGTATATAATGAATATGTTGAATATGGTAAGAAGATTAAGCCTTTTGTATGTGATACATCTGAATTATTAGAAGAAGAAATTGAAAAGGGCTCTAAGATTTTATTTGAGGGCGCTCAGGGTGTTATGCTATGTATTGATCATGGTACATATCCTTATGTAACATCATCATCACCTACTGCTGCCTCAGTTCCATTAAATGCTGGTATTGCCCCAAGATATATTAATAATGTATTAGGTATTTGTAAGGCATATACAACAAGAGTAGGTGAGGGTCCATTCCCAACTGAAATTGAAGGTGATTTAGCTCATTATATTAGAGAGCGTGGTCATGAATATGGTACTGTAACTAAGCGTCCTAGAAGAGTAGGCTGGTTAGACGCAGTTGCCTTAAATTATGCAAGAAGAGTTTCTGGTATTAATTATTTATCATTAATGCTATTTGATGTATTATCAGGTCTTGATGAGGTTAAGATTTGCTACGCATATGAAATTGATGGTAAGAAGGTAACAACTGTACCTGCAACATTAGCTGAACTTGAAAAATGTAAGCCATTATATGTTACATTACCTGGTTGGAAGGAAGATATTACTAATGTTACATCTTTCGATGAATTACCAGAAGCAGCTAAGAATTATATTAAGAAGGTTGAGGAATTAACTCATTCTGAGGTTGCAATCTTCTCTGTAGGACCAGATCGTAAGCAAACTATTAGATTAAAAGAAATATTCTAATATGGAAAAGCTTTTAATATCTGCTTGTCTTTTAGGAGTGAATTGTAAATATAATGGAAAGAATAATTATAATTCACTAATAGAAGAATTAAAAAAGAAATATGAGCTTATACCTATATGCCCTGAGGTTATGGGTGGATTATCTATTCCTAGAGACCCATCCGAAATAAAGGGAGATTTAGTAATATCTAATAAAGGTAATGATGTAACATCTAATTATTTAAGTGGAGCTTATCAAGCATTACAACTTGTTGGAATATCTAATATAACAAAGGCTGTATTAAAGGATGGTTCTCCATCTTGTGGTTCAACATATATTTATGATGGTACATTTACTAAGAATAGAATTAGTGGTATGGGTATTACAGCTAAGCTATTAAAAGAAAATAATATTAAAATCTATAACGAAAATGAGATAGAAGTATTATTAAAATGAAAAGATGTCGGTTATTCGACATCTTTTTTAGTTTCTTCATTATATAAGCTTTTTTTTAATATTGTAAATATTGTAATGATTACTACAATAGCTGCATTACCAACCAAATTGATTAATGTCATCAATAATTCTAAATGAATTGTTTTATTAGTAGTACTTGTTTTATCTTGATAATAATTAATCAAAAATAAAATATTAATAATTAATGTAATTACGATTAGTACAATAGTAGTAATTGCTAAAATTATTTTAAGTTTCTTTTTATTTTTTTCATAGCATGATACATCGATAATAGCAGTATAAAATACTGAAACCACAAGTAATACATAGAAAATTAATGATGGTATAAATAATGGATATTTACCTAAATGCTCATAGATTTCAAGTAACACATTACTTACTGAAATAAATTCAAAAAGTGAAAATATAGTAGATATAGTACATATAGATATAATAACCGCGAAAATAATCTTTAAATAATCTTTTTTAACCATAGAAGCCTCCTATTATTAGTTTATCATAAGAATCAGAAATAAAAAATATTTTAAAAAATTAGCACTTAGGTGTTGACAGTGCTAAAATATGTGCTATACTATAAGTGTAGTTAGCACTAAGGCACATAGAGTGCTAATGGAAAATTTATAAAAAGGACGGTAACAAATTATGTTTGAATTATTATATGACTTAGCAAATCAAATGAATTGCAACTTATTTAACGAAGGAGATAAAAGATCATTCCCTATCAATGTAACATTAGAGGATGGTAATTATCATGTGTATGCAGCTATTCCAGGAGTTAATAAGGAGGATATCAAAATCGAATTTGAGAATTCTTTATTAACTATTAGAACAGAAGCTAAGAAGGAAGAAAAAGAAGAAAATAAGGAAAATACTAAGAAGTATTTGATTAAGGAAAGAAGTGAATGCGCATATGAGCGTAGTATCCAATTTAGCGAATTTGAGGAAGAATCAATCCAAGCTAAATACGAAAATGGTATTTTAGAGGTTATTCTTTGCCCAAAGAAGCCAGAAGTAAAGGAAAAGAAAAAGATTGTTATTGAATAATTAAAATTTAAGGAGGTAACTATTATGTTTGAATTAGGAAATTTTAATTATGATTTAAATGATTTATTTGGATTTAATGGATTTAATGGTAATGCTGATTTAGAGGAAACTAATGAAGGATATATCCTTACGATGGAGGTTCCTGGTATTGCTAAAGAGAATATCAATATCGAGCTTGATGATGATGTTTTGACAGTATCTATTAAGCAGGATAATGAAGAAAAGAATGAAAATAAGTATTTAAGACACGAAATTGTATCTCAATATAATTTTTCTAGAGGATTCCAAGTAGAGAATGCTGATATGGATAATGTAGCAGCTAAGCTTCAAGATGGTATTTTGACTGTATTAGTTAAGAAGAAAATGACTGAAAAAGCTTTGAAGAAGACAATTTCAATTGAATAACCACTTTCTCCTTCCCCAGGCTGACCAATTGGTCAGCCATTATTTTTTCCTAAAATAATTATTTATTTATAAATATTTTAGTGCTACAATATTAAAGAATTGAGGTGCTAAAATGACATTATTAGCTAAAAGAAGTGTTATTAAAGAGGATAAAAGTAATATTATTACTTTAGGTGCAATCGCAAAGGAAGAAAAGAAAAAGGATAATTCAATTGTTAATGCTACAATTGGAATGCTATATGATGAGGAAGGCAAATTATTTGCTTTTAAATCAGTTGATAAAGCATTAGGCTTATTAACTACAGATGAAAAATATGCTTATGCATCAACACCCGGCTCAAAGGATTTCCATGATGCTTTAAAGCATTGGGTATTTAGAGAATATTATAATGAATTTAAGGATAAAACAGCTGTAATGGCAACTCCAGGTGGTACTGGTGCTTTATCTTCAACTTTTGCAAATTATGCAAATGAGGGAGATAAAATCTTAGTTCCATCATATATGTGGGGTAATTATAAGCAGGTTGCTTATGAAAATCATCAGGATTTTGAGGCTTATTCTTTATTTAATAAGGATGGCGGATTTAATATAGATGATTTAAAGGAAAGATGCATTAATTTAAAGAAGACTCAGGGTAGAGTATTATTTGTAATTAATGATCCATGCCATAATCCTACAGGCTATACAATGAAGGATAGTGAATGGGATATGGTAATTGATATGATGAATGAATTATCTAGTGATGGTACACCTATTGTATTATTACATGATATGGCATATTTAGATTTTGATTCTAGAGGCTTTGATTCAACTAGAAGAAATATTAGAAAATATCAAAAATTAAATGATTCTGCAATTGTTGTTATGGCATTTTCTGGTTCTAAGACATTTGCTTTATATGGTGTAAGAATCGGTGCTCAAATTATTGTTTCTAATAACAAGGAAAACATTGAAGATTTCAATAAAGCAAATAAATTCTCAGCTAGAGCTAAATGGAGTAATACAACAAATTTAGGTATTAATTTAGTTACTAAGATTTTAACGGACAAGGAATTAGTAAAATCATTTGAGGATGAATTAGCAGTATCAAGAAAGACTTTAGCTACTAGAGCTAATACATTTATTGAGGAATCTAAGAAGGTAGGCTTAAAGACTTTACCATTTGTATGTGGATTCTTCATTACAATTCCTGCAAATAATCCAGAAAAGGCTTATGAATATTTAGTTAAGAAGAAGATACATATTATCCCAATGGGTAATGTATTAAGAGTTACTATTTCTGCGATTTCTATTGCTGAATGCAAGATGCTTCCTAAAATTATTAAAGAAGCAATCGATGCTACAAATTAATAAATAGGATTTAGGACCTTTTTAGGTCCTATTTCGTGTCTTGGAGGAGCTTATGAATTTATATCAGTATTTTGCTAATATGAGAAGACAAGCTAACATATTAGCATATGATAAGGTGAAAATAGGTGGGTCTACTGATGGTTATAACCAGATGTTGATTTTGTCAGACTTTTACTCTGGAAGTAAAAGTATTTTTGTTGTTTTACCTACACTTTATACTGCTCAAAAATATTATGATGTTATTTCTCAATCAGTTTCTGATTTTGATGATGTTTTATTTTTCCCTGCTGATGAATTAGTTTCAAGTGAAATGATTTCAGCTACTGGTGATTTTTTATTTGAAAGAATTAATACATTATGCTCATTAGTTAATGATGATAAAAAGAGAATTATTATTACTAATTTCCATGGTGCTATTAAATATGAAATGAAAAAGGAAACATGGATTAATAGTAGCTTTAAGCTAGAGGTTGATAAGGAATATGATATTAAAAATATCTGTGAAACATTATTAAAAATTGGATACATTAATTCCTTTACTGTATCTAACACTGGCGAATTTTCTAGAAGAGGATCTATTTTAGATATCTTCCCTTTAGGCTATGATAGACCTGTAAGAATTGATTTCTTTGATAATCAAATTGAAACTATTAAGCATTTTGATTCTGAATCACAAAGAAGTATTGCGTCTCTTGATTATGTTAATATCCTACCTGTTTCTGAATTTATTTATGATGATAATGATTTTGAAATAGCTAAGAACAAAATATATTCATTTTTAGATAATTATGAACTATCACCTATTGAGGATGATATGTATAAAAGGGATATTGAATCATTAACATTACATAAGAATTTAGGTGTCCTATCTAGATATTTAGGATTCTTTGATGAATCAAATACATCTCTTTTAGATTTTAGAGATAATAAGAAGGTTTATTTAATTGATCCTAAAAAATGTGAAGAGACTTATCAAAGATTAGCATTAGATTTAAATGATGCCTGTGGTAGAATGAGTGGATATTCTATGATGGGATTAAAGATGTTTAAGGATTATAAATATTTAGAGAATGCCTCTAATATTTTAATTGAGGGTGTAAGAGATATCGGTGGAGTTGATATTAAAATTAATTCTAAAGATATTGTTCCATATAATGCTAATAGAAAATTAATTGCTAGTGATTTAATATCCTTAAAGAATAATAAAAGATTAATTGTCTCTGTAGCTAATGAGGATAGAAGAGAAAAGCTATCTGAGCTATTAGAGGAAAATGATTGCTTGATGGTTAATATTACTGATTGTAGTAAGATATCTGTAGGTCAAATTAATTTTATAAAGGCAATAACTCCTGCATTTGAGCTAGTGGATGATGATTTTATTATTATAAATCAAGCATCTATTTTTGATAGAGATGAAAAGAAATCATCTAAGGCAAAATATAAATCTATTTATAAGAATGCTCAAAAGATATCAAAATATGATGAATTAACTATTGGAGATTATGTTGTTCATTATGATTATGGTGTAGGTGAATATTTAGGTATTATTACATCTGATTTAGGCGGAATAAAAAGAGATATGCTACATATTATGTATGGTGGTAAATCTGCATTATATGTACCTTTAGAGCAAATTAGCCAAATTATGAAATATGCTAGTGCTGGTACTGAGGGTGTATCTATTAATACAATAGGTGATTCAGCATGGGCTAAGGCTAAGGCAAGAGCTAGGAAAAAGGTTCATGATATTTCTGATAAGCTTATTGCCCTTTATGCATCTCGTATGCAAGCAACTGGCTTTCAATATCCTAAGGATAGTGAGGAGCAGGAGCAATTCGAAAATGATTTTGAATATGAATTGACTCCAGACCAAAGAAAGGCTGTAAATGATGTAAAAAGAGATATGGAAAGCCCACGCCCTATGGATAGATTAATTTGTGGTGATGTTGGCTATGGTAAAACTGAGGTTGCTTTAAGAGCCGCATTTAAGGCTGTTTATGGTGGAAAGCAGGTTACTGTATTAGCACCTACAACTATTTTAGTAAGGCAGCATTATAATACATTTAAATCTAGAATGGAGGAATATGGTATTAAGGTAGCCATGCTTTCTAGATTTGTTTCTAAAAAGGACCAAAACAAAATCATTGAGGATTTAAAGGGTGGCTACATTGATGTAATTGTTGGTACTCATAGATTATTATCAAAGGAAATTGAATATAAGGATTTAGGATTATTAATTATTGATGAGGAGCAAAGATTTGGTGTTACTCACAAGGAAAAGATAAAGGAATTAAAGGTCAACATAGATTGTATTACCTTATCTGCAACACCTATTCCTAGAACATTACAAATGTCTATGATGGGTATTAAGGATTTGTCTATGATAGAAACTCCACCTAAGAATAGATATCCAATTCAAACCTATGTTATTGAAAGAAATGATAGAATTATTACTGATGCTATCGAAAGAGAATTAGCTCGTGGTGGACAGGTATTCTATTTATATAATAAGGTTGAGGATATTGAGGATGTTGCGGCTCATATTAAGGATTTAGTTCCTGAGGCTAGAATTTGTATTGGTCATGGTAAATTAACAAAGGAAAAACTTGAGGATATTATTAGTGGATATATCGATAAGGAATACGATGTTTTAATTTGTACTACAATAATTGAAACTGGTATTGATATGCCTGATACTAATACTTTGATTATTCATGATGCTGATAGATTAGGTTTATCTCAAATGTATCAAATTAGAGGTAGAGTAGGTAGATCATCTAAAATTGCTTATGCATATTTAATGTATGAGCCTAGAAAGATGCTAACGCCTGAGGCTGAAAAGAGATTAGCTACTATTAAGGAATTTAATGAATTAGGCTCTGGCTTAAAAATCGCTATGAGAGATTTATCTATTAGAGGTAGTGGTGATATTTTAGGTGAGGAG
>JAEEGL015522634.1_pt1 | contig 35761 bp, 46 predicted proteins | sample 9134231 | NCBI WGS metagenome assembly JAEEGL01 (sample SAMN16246548, study PRJNA631951) | gut metagenome | biome: gut microbiome; feature: rumen; material: fiber-attached | host: Bos | place: Iran: Karaj | collected 2018-10
ATGCAGCCCGTAGAACAGAGCGAAAACGGCTTTGACATTTATTAAGGCGGGCGGCTATGGTTCAGTATGTTTTACATCTTGCCGACGTTGCGGGGCGTATAGCGTTTGAACCGCCAGCAGACAGCGGAGCGCAGGAAGCTATAAAACGCGAGCTGCGCAAATGCAGGGACAAGCACAACCGTTTTGTTTTGCTTACCCTGCAACCGCCGAAGCGCCCGAGAACAACGGGCAAGGGTTCACAAAACCACCACTTGAACGGCCATATTATCCAAATCTGCAACGAAACGGGGAACAGTTACGACGCTATTAAATACTGCGTCAAAATGCTTGCCGTTGAGGAAATGGGCTACCCGTACGAGATAATCGACGGGCATATATGGCCGAAAGCGGAACATGAGAGTAGCACGGACGAGTGCGCCTTACTGATTGAAGCCGCGCACGTATGGGCTGCACAGCACGGAATTATATTGCAGGAGTAGCGGAAATGGAAATCGAAAAAATTATAAACGGTTTGAAAACCGCAAAAGACAAAATCGAAAAAGAAATAAACTTTTTGCAATCCGTAGATATTACCAGCGGCGCGGAATGTTGCGAGTTATACATCAAAGAAAACGGGCTCGAATATATCGCCGACGAAATCCGAGCAGCGTATCACGCGGGCTTTATAAAGGCATACCGCCAAAGGTTTGAAAAATGAACGAAGCAGAAAAAGAGCAACGACGCTACGCGCTGGCAATATCGGGCGGGGTTTGTGAAGTGTGCGGGCGGCCATTACGTGACGGCCAGCCGCAAGGGGCGCATAGAATCGGCAACACAAAAGCAAACCGCGCCAAGTACGGCGATTTTGTAATAGACCACCGTTTTAATATCGGCATGACGTGCAGCTTAAAATGTAACGCCGAGCTGGATATAAGCGGGGACACGGGAAAAGTAATAAAGTTGTGCTGCAAGATTTACGCGGCAGAAAGTAAAAAATACGGGGTGGAAAAGTGAGAGAATCTTTTGTATTTCACGCGGAATATATAGCCGACTTGCCCGACGACTACAAAGCCGACTTTGCAATGTACGCTATAAATTACGCGCTGAATGACGAACAGCCGCCGCTTATGCAGGGAACGCTTGAATACAGCTTATGGGCAAAGATTGAGCGGCGTATAGATCAAGATCGGGAAAAGTACGAGCGCGTAAAAGAAAAACGCGCCGCAGCTGGAAGAAAGCACACGGGGAACCAGTACAACGCCCCGAAAGCTGAAAGCCCGCAGGTTCCCGAAAAGGAAACGCCCGCAGAAGTTCCCGCAGAGGGGACAGAAACGGCAAAGCCTGCGCCAAAGGCTGAAAAGCCGAAAGCGCCGCAGTTCGTAAAGCCTACGGTTGAGGAAATCGACGGGTATTGCAAGGAACGGCGCAACGGACTAGACGCGCAGCAGTTCTTTGACTTCTACGAATCCAAAGGCTGGAAAGTGGGCGCGGTAAAAATGAAAGACTGGCGGGCTTGTGTTCGGACTTGGGAAAAGCGGCACGCTGACGAACGGCATAAAGCGGGCGGAATGTGGGGAAACGAAAACGAAGTACCCGAGGACATTATAAACAGCATTTAAGGCAAAAAGTATAGGGGTGCGGAGATATGGACGAGATTAAAACAATACAGGACGTTTTCAACATCGACTTGTCAAAATATGGCTTGCGTGATGAAGAAGTCGAAGAAATGGAGCGAAAGCAGGCAGAAGCCGAAAAGCTGGCGCGGTATAAAAAGACAGTTCCCGAGCGATACTGGAAAGAATCGTTTGAAACTTACGGGGCAGAAACGGACGAACAGAAAAACGCGCTTGAGCAGTCGCGCCGCTTCTTGGAAGCCGTAAAGTGCGGGAAGTTTTGCACGCTGATTATGTTAGGCACAGTCGGCACGGGAAAAACACACCTTGCCTGCGGAATTGTTCGCGAGTACGGCGGGCTTTATAGGCTTGCCCCGAACATCGTTGAAGAAATCAGACGGGCAAAGAGCTTTACCGCAAAAGAAACAGAAGCCGACCTGCTGGAAAACTACGGACGGGCAAAGCTGCTTGTTATTGACGAAATCGGGCGCGGCGTAGCTGGAACTGACGAACAGTATATGCTTTATCAGATCATAAACGAGCGCTACAACCGCCGAAAGCCTACGGTTTTAATCTCAAACCAAACAAAACGCGACTTCTTAAATTATATCGGAATTGCCGCCGCCGACCGCTTAACCGAGAGCGCGAAAACGGTTGAGTTCAAAGGCCAAAGCTACCGCGCGACATTGCGCAGAAACGCCGCCCAGTAATGGAACCCGTACAGCTGGAGTTTGATTTTGAGTTTGACGAGTTACCACCTACAAGGCCACTGCCCTACTATCCCGAGCCGAAAAACGACAACGAAAAGCTGCTGAACTGGCAGTATGAATACAGGATAAAGGGCGACGAAAAGGCGTTAAATAAAATGTATCGTTTGGGCGAAATTATCGCGCTGCGGTACATAAACACGGTTGCGAAGAAAAACAAGGCCGTGGCAAAGCTGGCGCAGTGCGACAAGGAAGAAAAGGCGCACAACGCCATAACATACATAGTAGCCCGCTATTTGCGGGTAAAGGATTTTGCAATAACAGAGAGCTTTACAGGCTATTTGTTTCTGCGAATAAAACACGAATTATTTTACCAGCGCAAAGTTGACAAGATTGTGGACTTTGTAGACTGGGACAGTTACCGAGGTGCACAATGATAGTAATTTATAGGGCTAGTGACGGCAAAGAGTTTTGTATAAAAGATAGGTGTATAGAGTATGAGCGTAATATGAAAATGCGCCAAGCTGACAAAGCATATTATGAGTATGTGCGTTATAGAGAACGCCATGCAAAAATATTTAGCGAATATCTTTTTATAAAACAGAGAACATACAAAGATTATGAGCGCCCCGCTGACGTATCATCTAATACACAAATGCGAAAAGTGTACTGGAGAGAAAGAAAAGAGCGCAAGGCAGAGCTTAAACGTTCAGAAGAACGATTATTGCGTTTGAAAAAGGACTGGCGCCAACAGCTCGCAGAAGCAAAGAAGTTTTGCAAGGACGGCGAAAAATGACAAAACACGAACTTGCACAGCAGCACGCAGAAAGCGCTGGAATGATGAAGCCTACAGCAAGGCAGAAGAAAAAGGCTTTGTTTTCACAATCCGAGAACAAAAGGAAATGAGCAAATCGGATTTTATCGCGGGATTTAATGCAGCAATGGAAAAATGGCGCAAATGCTATTTGTCATGTTCTAGCCCGTACTGCGCCGCACACTTTAGAACGGTAATAGCAAACGGCACACTGGGAAATATGACAAAAAGCGAGGTTACAAAATGACAAAAGGACGTAAAGCAGTTTGTGAAGAAATGAAACGACACGCGGCAATGCTGCGAGCGAATCTTATTGCATACACAAGCGGGGATTTACCCGACAGCGAAAAAGAAACAATCGCGCTTTGTATGTTTAATAGCTTGAACTGGATAAAAGAGGGCATAACCGTTTTGCAAGAGGAAAAGTAAAAAATGAAAATGTATTTTATACAGGACGGCCAGCCCGTAGAAATAAAAAGAAGCTCGGAATTAAATATTAAACTTTCCAAGAAACAAGAAAAGCAGCTGCGGCAAATGCGAAAACACCGCAGCGGAACGCTTACGCTTGTGCTTATAGACCCATATAAAGGGTTCAAAGACAAGATAAAAGCGCAGATACACCAGCAGGGGGCAATATGACAATAAAACTACTTAACAATTGCAGATACAACAAAAAGACAAATAAAAGATTTTTTATTGTTTATAAAAAATATGAGTACATGGGCGAAGTATTTTACTGCGTAAAGAATAAGCGTGTAATACAAAAACACGACGGCAAAAAATATATGTATTTAGAGCGTAAAACTGGCCGCCGTTTGCTATCACAAGTAAATGAAATACTTGGAGATAAAGCCTTTAAAAAGGCTGTACGAAAGGTTCTTACAAAATCAGCAAAAGCACGGGCGGGCGAAAGTTTACACGCAATAATTAAAAACAGAGAGGCTCAAAAATGAAAGACTGGAGCGGAAACAGCAAAGCCGTATATGTTACGAACGGCGACAGCAGCCACAGTACACGCGAGCGCGAAACAATGGACTACTACGCAACCGACCCGCGGGCAGTAGCCGAGCTTTTAAAGCGGGAAACGTTTAGCGCGGATATTTTGGAACCAGCTTGCGGGGGGGGCACGTTTCAGAAGTGCTGAAAAGAAACGGCTACGAAGTTATAAGCGCCGATATTGTGCAGCGTAACTACAACGGGCAGAACTACGCGGCAGACTTTCTGCGCGATAACTCGAAATGGCACGGGGACATAGTAACAAACCCGCCGTATAAGTTCGCCGCCGAGTTTGTGGAACACGCGCTCGAAGTAATCGACGACGGCCACAAAGTAGCTATGTTCTTAAAGCTCACGTTTTTAGAGGGCGAGAAACGGCGGGCATTATTTCAGCAGAACCCGCCCCGTAAAATATACGTATTTACAAAGCGGATAAACTGCGCTTTGAACGGCGAGGAAAAATATTTTAATGCAAGCAGTGCCGTTTGTTATGCGTGGTTCGTGTGGGAAAAAGGCAGCAAAACAAAGCCCGTTATTGACTGGATATAAAAACGGAATAATTAAAAAACGGGCAAAAATGACTATATTTGCGTAGAAAACAAGCGTTTTTTATACGTTTTTTATACTAGGCGAAACAATGGCAGGACGACCACGAAAAGACGACATAAACACACAGCAGCTCATTATTAACCTTGCAAAGGCAGGCATGACAAACACGGCTATTGCAGAAATTACGGGGCTTACTCGCGACACAATACAGAAATGGCTTGCAACTACGGAGCTGGGGCAGACAGTAAAAACAGTGCGGGAAGCGTCGGCAATGCTGGAAGCGCAGCAAAAGCACGCCCTTAATAAATCGGCGCTTATGGCTGCAAAGAAACTGCTTAAAAAACGCAAGATTGAGGAAACAGAAGAACGACGCGACGCAGAGGGAAAAATCATTTACACGCAAAAGCGAATACGTGAAGCAGAACCAAACGCAAGCATGGTGCAGTTTGTGCTTAAATGCACCGACCCGCAGAACTGGAACGAGCAGCAGATAGCAGAACAGCAGGCAGCAGCCGACGCAGAACGCGACGACAACGAAATAAGGATTGTTATTGATGACGATACACAGCAGTAATATTTTTGCAAAAGTCTATAACAAATATTTCCGCATGATATTAAAGCACGAAAAGGAGCGTTACACGTTTACAGGTGGCCGCGCTTCCACAAAGTCGTCGTTTATCAGCATTGTTATTGTCGTTTTAATAACCATGTTTCCAAAGCTCAACGCGCTTGTGGTTCGCAAGACCGCAAAGACATTGCGCCGCAGCGTGTTTGAACAAATCGTATGGGCAATAGACAAGCTGCACCTGCGCTATACCAAAGAGCGCAAAACGGGTTTTAAGATACCGAAAAGCGAAGTGTCGGCGCTGCCTATTACATACATACGCAAGGACGGCACAAAGCAGCAGATTATATTTGCAGGTTGCGACGACCCCGAAAAGATAAAATCTATTAAAGTGTCACAGGGCTATTTTGGCATTTTGTGGGTAGAAGAAAAGACCGAGTTTACACCCGCAGACCTGCAAAACGTGCGTATTTCAGCATTACGCGGCGGCGATACGTTCTACATCTTTGAGAGCTACAACCCGCCAAGCGCTGCGCGTCACTGGTGCAACCGTGAAGCTGCAACCTACGACCCGAACCGCGTTGTAATTCACACTACATACTTGGATATACCGCCCGAGTGGCTGGGCGCTGCAATACTTCACGACATAGAGCAGACAAAGGCCACGAACAAGCGGGCGTATGAAAATATATACCTCGGACTTGCTACAGGTTCGGGACAAAACATTTTTGAAAACGTGGAACTGCGGGAAATCACCGACGACGAAATTAAAGCCTTTGATTTTCTGTACTGCGGCATAGACTGGGGATATTACCCCGACCCGTTCGCCTTTTCTGTATCGTCGTACAACGCGCCAAAGCAGGAGCTTTTTATTTTTGACGAGCTTTACTTAAACAAGCGCGGAAACTATGACGCTTTCAAAGATTTAACAAAGCACATGGAAATAGCGGGGCTTGATATTGCAAACGATAGAATAACAGCGGATAGCGCGGAGCCGAAAAGCATTGCGGACTTTAGAAGCTGGGGCGGAAACGTTCGGGGCGCAATTAAGGGAATCGGCAGCCGTGACACTTCTTTTAAGTGGCTGCAAGGCTTGAAAAAGATTGTAATAGATCCGCGCCGCTGCCCGAGAATGGCCGACGAGTTCACGCTATACGAGCACGAAATCGACAAACGCACGGGCGAAATAATGAGCGGGTACCCCGACGGGCAGCCCGACCACGGAATAGACACTATACGCTATGCGCTTGAGGGTGTATATCGTCACGCTGGCGAGTAAATGACTATATAGGCAGAGGAAAACAATGTTTGAACGCATAAGGGGCTTTTTTATGAATATCTTAGGACTTTTTCACACTACGACCATTAAGGACGTAACGGGAATTGACACAAACATTTCAAGCGATATGTATAACGCTATTGAATTGTGGCTGCAAATGATGAGCGGTAACGCGCCGTGGAATACCAAAGCGCCGCCTTGCGGAGTTCTTGACCAAATCGCGGGCGAGCTTAACGTAATGGTGGCGCGTGAAATCGGGCTGGAAGTTGAAAACGACGCAATACGCCCCGCAATGGAGCATATAAACCACGACGTAGACAAAATCGTGGAATATATCGCGCTTGCGGGTGCCTGCATTATACGCCCGATTTTCAGCAACGGAAAGCTGCAATATGAAACTATCCCGCTGGGCAACTACTTGCCGACAAGCTACGACTTTGACGGAACCCTTACAGGTGCGCTTGTTATGAAGCAGCTACAGAACGGCGCGAAAAAATGGCTTTTGGTTGAAGAACACAAATACGAGAATAACAGGCATACTGTAAGCTGCACTCTTTACCGCAATGACAATCACGCAATGAAGAAAACAGCTTTGACAGACTGCCCGCAGACTGCCGATATTACGCCCGTTTACACATGGGAAAACGTAAAGCAGCCGATGATTATTGAGTTTAGAAACCACGCAGTAAATAAAATTGACGGTTCAAACGTTCCTGTCGCAATCATCGCAGGCGCAGAGGATTTAATCAAAGACGCTGACGAACAGTACGAGCGCATGAACTGGGAGCAAGAGGGCGGAAAAATGCGCATATTTGCCGACCGTGATATGTTCCAGCAGCGACAGAAACGCGACGGCACAACACAGGGCGCAAACATTACACCCGAATTAAACAAGCTCATTGTAAAGATTGAGGGCGACGGCAGCGCAGAGGGAAAGAAAATCACAGAACACGCCCCAGCCTTGCGCACAGCCCAGCAAAACGAAATGTTCCAGCAGATACTACGCCGTATTGAATTGACCTGCAAACTTGGCAAGGGAACTATTTCCGATATGGAAAGCGTACAAATGACAGCCGAGCAGTACAACGGCGGACGCAAGAAACTGTATGCTTTAGTAGACGCAATCGAGGACGAAATCGAAACCAAATACCAGCACTGCGCCGACGTTTTCGCGCACATGGCCGCTGCGTACCAAATCGGCAAGAATAACGCAAAGATAACCGTAACATGGAACGACGACCAAACCCGCAAAGACATTACAGCAGCAAAGCAGCTGGCAATGCAGGAAATCTCAAGCGGTGTAAAAAACAAGTGGGAATACCGCCGCGACTTTTTCGGAGAGGACGAAGCAAAAGCAAAGGCAAACGTACCGCCCGAAGCACTCGCGCCCGACCCTTTTAATTTTGGAGCGTAAACAATGGCACAGCACAACAAACAGAAAAAAGAAATACTCAAAAACGACATGATTGTAGTAGCGGGATTTTGTGAAGCGATAAACAAGAAACCGCTTAAAACCCGCCTTGTCATTGCATGGCGCATTTTGCGGGGCAAGTTCTAGGCTATGCTTTCCCCTCGCTACTTGGACGGCTTGGCCGACGAAATAACAGAGATTTACTCACAGCTTGAAAGCGAGATTTTGCAGGACATGGCGCGGCGTATTGCACGGCTTGGAAAAATCACCGACGCGACAAAGTGGCAGGCGCAAATGCTCATAGAATCGGGCGGACTGAAAAAGAACATTGCCCGTATTCTTGCAAAGTACGACAAGACGATAGCGCAGCAGGTAAAAGACACCGTAACGGCTGCACTGGAAGCAAGCACAAAGAACGATAACAAGATTTTCAAAGAAGCCACAGGGCGCACCGTTTCAACACCGAACGCCCAGCAAATGCTTGCAACTATTCAGAAGTGCCACAGCGATTTATCACGCCTTACACTCACGACCGCGGCCACAACACAGACCGAGTTTGTGCAGCAGGCGAACCGCGTTTATATGAACGTGCAAAGCGGCGCGTTTGATTATGATACAGCCATGAAAAGCGCAGCCGACGAACTGGCAAAGCGTGGTATAACAGCTGTACAGTATGAAAATGGCCGCCCCGTAACTCGCACCATTGAAAGCGCCGTACGCATGAACATTTTAACCAGCGTGAACCAAACGGCAGCAAATCAGACTTTGAACAACTGCGAGGAATTAGACTGCGACCTAGTGGAAACGTCGGCGCACATCGGAGCACGCCCCGAACATGAGGACTGGCAAGGGCAGATTTTCAGCAGAAGCGGGAACAATAAGAAATACCGCCCGTTTTCCGTTTGCGAGCTTGGAAGCGTTACGGGAATCTGCGGCATAAACTGCAAACACTCGTTTTATCCATACTTTGAGGGAATGGAAAACCACTACACCGAAAAAGAGCTGGACGAAATGGCCGACGAAAAGGTTATTTATACCGACGACGACGGCAACGAACACACATTAACACGCTACGAGGGCGAACAAAAGCTGCGGGGCATTGAACGCAATATAAGACACTGGAAGCGGCAGGCATTGACCGAGGAAGCGGCGGGCGTGGATAACACAAGGGCACGCCAAAAGCTCGGGGAATGGCAGGCAGCAGCGCGGGACTTCACAAACCAAACGGGAATTGTACGCGACAGCGCCCGCGAATACGTGGGAACGGCCACAGGAAAGCAGCCGCGAGCATTACCGCCAGCAAAGGCAACGCCCGCACAGACAGCAGGAACCGCGCCGACACCCGCGCCAGCTGCAACACCTGCGGGAACTATGGGAAAAGCTACGACGATAGAAGCGGCAAAGCAAGAGCTTTCAAACTTCTCAAACTCGGTATATATTCCAAAAGACACAAACATAACAAGTGTAAACGCCGTTTCCCGAGAGCTGGAAGCGCTGCAAAAGAGTTACGCAACAAATAAACTTGACGATATAACCTTTAGCGGCAGATTAAGCGCAAGGACAGGCGCAAGCGCGAACTATCACACTTTGACTATAAATAAAAAGGTTGAGCAGTTCGGGGCAAGCGTTTTGCAGCCTAAAGAATGGCAAGCACAAATGAGTGCAAACGTGCAGCTGCTTACAGCCAAAAAGGACGAAATCACCGCAAAGATAGCAAGCGCTGCGGATCCAATGGCCGCCAAGTGGTACAAAGGCAGGCTGCGGGAAATAAACAAAGACTTAAACCGCTACACAGAATATTTGAAATACACCCGCGGAAACGTTTGTTATAAGGGGCTTGAAGTCGAAAGCGTTGTGGCGCACGAATACGGCCATATTATCGCCGACCAAAAAGCGGGACAGATAAACGGCTACTACGCAAACAGAAACTATGCGCCAAGAATCGGCAACCCGCTTTATGATAAATGCAGGTTGATTGACGACGTATACAACAAGGCAAAGCAAAACGGGGATATATTCAGCATATCGCACTATGCAGCCGATAATAGCCATGAGTTTTTCGCCGAGACGTTCGCAATTTACGTAATGAAGCAAGAAACCTTGCCGCAGTACATTATTGATATGATTTTAGAGGTTATAAAATGACATACGAAACACTGGAAACCGAAGTAAAAGCAATCATTGAGGACGCACGGGAACAAATTAAAGCCGAGGAAAACGGCGCAAAATCTGCGAACTTTCAGCAGCTTAAAAAGCGGCTTGCTGCTGCGGAAAAGCTGCAAAGCGACGTTGCCGAGGGTAAAAAGTACGGCTTGAGCGCAGATTTTTTCAAGCTCGATTTATCGCAGCTTAAAGACCCGATTTATTAGCCCCGTAAAGCCCGCTAGAACGCCGTACACGCGCTTTATAAGGTGCGGACGATAAAAGACACGACCGCGCCCGAATCGACGCGCTACACGCAATATTAAGCCCTGCACACGTTGCGGGGCGTTTTTTTATTAGGGGAAATTTTCCCTTGTTTTCCGCTATTTTCCCCTATTGCCCGAATGACTATAAAAGCAGAGGGCAAACAATGACAATCTACAAACGATATTTAACACCTAACGAATGGAGCAGACCACAAAGCAAAATAAAAGAGTTCCGCGCAATCGTCATACACTGGACGGCAAACCCAAACGCAAACGCCGAGCAGAACTGGCTTTATTTTGAAGCTCGAAAAGCTGGCACCAATAGCTACGGCTCGGCGCATTACATCATCGGCCAAAAGGGCGATATTATCCAGTGTATACCCGACGAAGAAGTGGCCTACCACTGCGGCAGCTCGCAGAAAGACCCCGAAAGCGGGCAGATTTACACCAATTATGCGCGTAAGAAGTTCGGACACTACGCCGTACATTATCAAGTATCAAGCCCGAACTATTGCACACTCGGCATTGAGCTTTGCCCGACAGACAACGCGGGCAACTTCACAGAACAGACAATAAAAGCAGCTGCGGAGCTTTGCGCGTATCTTTGCAAGCGCCACAACCTTACACCGCAGGACATCACAACACACCACGATATAGTCGGCTGGAAAGACTGCCCGCGCTTATGGACTAAACGCCCCGAACTTTTGGAAGCGTTCAGATTAAGCGTGGCAGACGAAATCGCAAGAGCTGGGGGCGCAGAATGTGGGAAGCAATAGGCAAGGTATTAACCAGCGCAAACGCTCGCGAAATACTCTTTTTCTTGGCCGTGGTGCTTGTGGCCGCTATCGTGCTTGTAAAAACGGGCGCGGTAAATATCCGCACTAAGCACGTAAGAATCGGCAGAGCAGAAGCCGAACGCGAAGTAATACGCCGACAGGTTGAAGCTGCGCACGACTTCATAATGAGCATAGAGGGAAAAATCAAGGCGGACACTTCCCAGTATAACGGCTATTTCACTAAATACATTCTTGAACGTGTCTACGACAAAACTATCGAATGGATCATGTTCAACCACATAACAAACAGCACGCTTTACGTGCAGGACAAACAGGACACAATCTGCAACTTGATTTATACGTTTGACGTGGGCGAGGACTTCAAAACGCCCGAGTTCAAAAAGCGTATGTGTAACTGGGTTGCGGAGCTTATCGACCGCTTGATAACAACGCGGGAAATATACAGCAAACAGAGGGATTGAATAACATGGAAAACGGCGTAGAAGAAAAAACAGAGCAGAAACCGAACAAATTAAAATCTGCTAAGTTGTGGGTGACAATATGGGCTATCGGCCTTGTGTCTTTTATCGTAATCGCAAACCGCACGGAGTTTTTGAACATTGCGCAGCCGCTTTGCTTTGTTCCGCTTGGTTACTTGGGCGTGAACGTATGGCAGAAGAAAATATACGAGGATAGCGCAAAGTGAAATACACCTGCAAAGTGTGCCAGCAACAATATTTTATATGGCGCATGAAAACAAACGACATCTGCATAGATTGTTTTAGGCGAAAGCTAGGGGGCAAAAGGTGAATATAGCAGCATGGATAATTACGGGGCTTGCAGTCGCATTTATGGCGGTTGTAGCTATTGGCGGCGCTTATTTGAACGCCGAACGAAAACGCTATGAGAAACACATAGCGGACTTAAAAAAAGAGGGGGCAGAAAATGCACAGAACGCAGCGGACGCAATCACAGAAGCGGACAAGATTAAAGAAAATGCAAACACTGGCAATCATACTGACGATATGCACACTATGGCTGACCAGCTGCACAACTACGCGAACGGTAGACAGTAACCCCGCCCCGCAATACTACCCGCCAGACCCTTACGACAAAAACGGCGAACTGGTATGGGTAGAAATTAAGGACGGGGAAACGTTCACGGCCACAGAGGACGGCATATATTTGCCGTGGTGGTATTGGCAGAAAGTCTATAACTACATCGTGAACACACAGGAAGCACAGAACGCAAAACAGAAATGACTATATAAGCAGGAGGATATAGACCTATGAAAAAATGGGGAATTATCGGCGCCTTGCTTTTTGTGGGCGCAGTCGTGTTCGGTTACTTTTGCAAGTTCCCAGCTGCAACAGTTATCGAAATCGCAGTAGCAGCGTTCGGCTTTACTGCCGTTGTAATCGCTGCAATTAAAGGCGCAAAAGAAAAACAGATCGCAGTATGGAAAACTGTTATTATCGTTGTTCTTGCGTCGGTGGGTGGCGTAATCTGCTGTATTGGCGGACTTGCGCAGAATATCTTTGCAGAAATTAGCGGCGCGGTGCTTGCACTCTTGGCCGTAATTTTTGGAATGATTTATAACAAAAAATAACGGGTTTACACCCTTGCGGCGGCAGTACATCGCACCTCGTATTTGCCGCCGTTTCTTTAGTATGCAACGTCATATAAAAAATGACTATGTATATAGCGAGAACGGCGCGTAATCCGTTCTATCCTTTTGGCGGGCACGCCGTAAAAAATGCGTAGGGAGATACACAAATGAAACGTGATTTTTTGGAAAGTTTGGGAATTGCTGCGGAAGCTATCGACAAGATCATGGCAGAAAACGGCAAGGACATTGAGAACGCAAAAGCGAAGTTCGCCGACTATGACGACGTAAAAAAGCAGCTGGAAACAGCAAACGCAACGCTTGAAAAGTTCAAGGACTACGACCAAACAAAGGCCGAAGTCGAAAAGTACAAACTTGAAGCGGAAAAGGCACAGAAAGAAGCCGCCGAAAAAATCGCAAAGATTGAAGTACAGGCAAAAATTAAAGACTTCACAAGCGGCAAAAAGTTTGTGAACGACTTTACACGCGAAGCTGTAAACACACAGCTTGAAGCCTTGCTCAACAAGACGGAATCAAAAGGCAAAAGCCTTGAAGATTTATTCAAAGAAATTACAGACGGCAAGGAAAATATTATCGTTGACGATAACAAACCGACCCCGCCAGTAACGCCACCAATGACAGGAAATAAAGGCGACGAAAACGGCGTAATGGCCGCATTTAAGCGCATGAATCCCGACATTAAAATTGACTAGGAGATAAAACACTATGGCAGTATCAACACAGGCCAGATACAGCGCACTTGTAGACGCTAAACTGCGTCACGACATTGTGCAGAAAAACGGTTACGTTTGGAACAACAAGTACGAGGGCGACCCTAAAGCGGGCGCTGTAAAAATCCCCGTACGTGACACAGAAGTTACAGTAACTTCTTACAACAAGCAGAGCGGAGCTACAAAGAGCTACGCCAGCGGTTCATTTATCACTTTGACTATTTCAAAGGATAAAGCAGTAAATGAAATCATCGACGGCTTTGAAGCTGACGCAGTACCCGACAATATCGTGGCAGACCGCCTTGACAGTGCGGGCTACTCTTTGGCTATGCAGATTAACGAGGACGGAACAGCAGAACTTCTTGACAAGGCTACTGTTATCGGACAGACAAGCGCCACAAGCAAGTCGAATATTTACGACCGCCTTGTAGACGCAAAAACAAAGCTTACAAAGAATAAAGTGCCTGCTACTGGACGCTTTGCCCTTGTAAATCCCGACACTATGAACCTTGTTCTGAAGTCAAGCGAGTTTACCGCTGCTTCATCACTCGGCGACGAAGTAAAACAGTCGGGCGCAGTCGGACGTATTGCAGGCTTCCTTGTATTTGAGGACGCAACACTGCCCGATCATGCAAACTTTATCTGCGGACACCCGAACTGGTGCTGCCGCGTTGAGGAATGGCAGAAAGACGTACACGTGCAGGACTTGGGCGGCTCGGGTACATACATCGGCGCAAGCGCTGTACAGGGACGTAAGATTTACGACCACCTTGTTACAAAGTCGGCAGCCGTTGTAATGGATAGCGGCGTATTGAACGGTAGCGTAGCTATTGCGTCACATACAGCAACTATCACACTCGGAACAAACGCTACAGGCGCAAAGTATCGCATTAAACACGGCGACACATGGGGCGACTGGACAGCATACGACAGCACAAACAAGCCTACTACACAGGCAAACGACACAATCGAGTTCTACTCGTTCGACGCTGACGGCGTACGCTCGGGCATTGTGTCACAGGTTGACGCATAAGGCACGGGGGCGGCAATGTTTGAGAACGTAACATATAGCTTTTATACCGAAACTCTTGGACGTTCCGCCGTCCCCGAAAGTGCTTTTGATTTACTGGCCGACGACAACAAAATGTTTATGAAGCAGCTTGTAGTTGACGGCATTGTAAAAGAACGGGAAGAAAACGGGATAGACATTGCAGTTTGCAGAATGATTGAAATTGACTACTTGACCGAGCAGGAAGCAAGCGGCGCGGCAGCCGAGGACAGCGGCAGCGTGGCAAGTGAAAGCATTAACGGCTATTCATACAGCTACGACAAAACCGCACAGCAGGCAGCCGTAAAGCTGAACGCCAAGAGCGCGGCAGAAAAGAAAATCAATATCATAAAACTGTATAACGACTATAACGCGGGGGTTTGCTAATGGCGCGACCTATAGCAAAAAAGCTGCTGGTGCACACCTGCACGCTTAAAAAGCCCGCAGGCCTTGACCGCGACAGAAACCCGACCTTTTCAGAAACAGTATTAAAGCGCGTGAGAATCGGCGCGACTTTTCAGACTGTACGGGGCAACGTGGGCGAAACCAAAGCCGACACAATGACGCTTGTAATAGACGCGGTGAATTCTGCGTATGAAACGACAAGCGGCGAACCTACGGCGCAGGTATTGCCAGCGGAAAACGACGTTATTGTATGGGACGGCAAGAGCTTTACCGTGCGAAGCGTTACGCCTTGCTTTGCGCAGAGCGACACCCCGCACCACTGGGAGGTAACGCTTGAATAGTAACGGCGGAATTACATTTAAGGCGACCGCGAACTTTAACAGCGCAGCTGCAAAACGAAAGTTTAGCGGAGCTATTCATAAAGCGCAGGTAAAACTTGACGCGCAGGTTTTGACGGACAGTAACTACTATTGCCCGCTCAAAACGGGAACATTGCAAAAGTCGGGAATTATAAACACCGTGTTAGGCAGCGGCCTTGTCGTATGGAAAACCCCGTACGCCCGCGCCCAGTATTACGGCGTAAACTTTGACAGAAGCAAAGACCCGAACCCGAACGCCTGCGCGAAATGGTTTGAAGCTGCAAAAGCTCGGAAAGTGAAGCAATGGGAGAAACTTGTAAATGATACAGTCAAAAATAGCTAGCGCGATCAGCGCATACGTTGAAGAAACGCTGCAACTGCCTTTTACAATCTATTGCGACCTTATCCCCGACGAAGCAGCCGACGGCGCTTGTGTTAGGCATGACCCGACCCCAGCAGCAGAAGAACGCTACAACGACGGCACCCGCCTTGTAGCTTGGAACTTCACTTTTTACACTCGCTGCAAAAACGCTGCGAACGCGAGGGAATACGGCAAACAGATAGTTGATACACTGGACGGCGCAACAGTATTGAGCGCTGAAAACATAAAGATAGAGTGCGAAGCAGTAACACTGCCGCAGTATATCGACACCGACGCAAAAGGTTTTACGACCTACGCCGAAAGTGTTAAATGCACATTTTTAGAGGAGTAACAGACTATGGGCGATTTAGTTAAAAAGACCAAAATTGTACCGTTCTTGAATACTGGCACAAGTTCAACACCCGTTTGGACACAGATTAAAAAGTCAACATCGTTCGACTTGAACACAAACCCGCAGGTAAAGACTTTTGATTTTATCTCAAGCGAACAGCCCGAGGAAGAAATCGACAGCTACCAGCCGAATCTTGCGCAGGCTTTGACAATGTTCAAAGGCGAACCCGACTACCAGCATATTTTCGATATGCTTTACGAATTGCCTACAGGCGCAAACGCTCACCGCGACGTGCTTATCGTTTTCTATCAAGAAACCGCAGAGTACACACCCGAGGGCGAAACAGAAAGCGAAACTGTTTATAAGGCTTGGAAAATTGACAGCTTGGTAAAAATTAACCAGCTCGAAACCACAAACGAACAGATTAACTTTGAACTTGGCTTCAACAACATCAAGCGCGGTGCTGCTGAAATCGTAAGCGGTAGCCCGTCATTCACAGAGGGTACATTCTCTAACGGAACATTTACCCCTGCTGCATAATGGACTTATCAGAAGCAAAGCTGCCCGAAACCGTAAAGGTGGACGGCAGCACATTTTATATAAAAACATCGTTTAAGTTTTGGCTCAAGTTCTTAAAGAAACTTGATGATAAAAACGCGCCGCCCGCAGATTTTGACTTCATGTACAACGGGGCACGCCCTCGAAGTCGATTAAACGGAATTATGGCGCTTGTGCAATTCTGCAACCCGCCGCAGTTACTACCGCGCCCCGAAGTGTTCGGCAGTGGCAGCAGCGAAAAGGCAACCGACTACACCGTAGACGCTGACTACATCTACGCGGCATTTATGGAGCTTTACGGCATAGACCTTATCGAAAGTAATATGCACTGGTACAAGTTTTTAGCGCTTTTTAAGGGCTTACACGGTACGAAACTTAACGAAATTATCGGGTATAGACTTTATGAGAATACCAGCGGCAAGCGCGACGCATACACAAGGCAAATGGAAAAACTGCGCAGAGCTTGGGAACTTCCACAGATAGAAACGGACGAAAACGACGAAGCACTGGCAGCGTTTGAAGCACGCTTGAATAAATAGCACGCCCTGCACGATTGCGGGGCTTTTTTTATGGGAAAATGACTATATAGGTATGGCAAACGACGGCGAAATTAGATTTAATACCAAAGTTGACGAAAGCGGCCTTGATAAAGGCTTAAAGAGCGTCAAAGGCAAAGTAGACAATTTAGGCAAAGACACAAAGGGCTTGAACGCGCTTAAAACGGCGTTTAACGAAACGGGCGGAGCTGCTGCGGGCTTTACAAGCAAGCTGGGCGGCGTTGCGTCAAGCGGTGGCGTTGCTGCGGCTGCTATCACTGCGGCGGTAATGGCTGCAAAGAAATATATTGAAACACTCAAAGAAGCAAACGAAGCCTACAAGGTGCAGGAAAAGGCAGAAAAGGCACTTTCAAAGGCTGCGGAAAACAACCCATATTTAAACGGCGAGGGCGTGGAGCGCCTTAAAGACTTTGCGGGCGAGATCCAAAAAGTAAGTAATTACGGCGACGAAGCAACAATCGACATTATGGCGCAGCTTGCGGCCACAGGCAGAAGCGAAGCCGAAATAATGAAAATTATGGCGGCAGCTGCGGACTATGCAGCCGCAAAACATATCGACCTTAAAACGGCAGCGGAAACATTAAACAGCACATACAGCGGCATGGCTGGAACTATGGGGCGACAGATTGCCGAAATTAAAGACCTTACCGACGAACAGCTCAAGAACGGCGACGCTATCGACCTTATAGCGAAGAAATACAAGGGCTTTGCAGCTGACGCGGTAGACAGCGGAACGCAGGCAAAAAACGCTTTCGGCGACTTCATGGAATCAGTCGGCAAAATGGCAAACCCTATGTTTGAGGGCTTGAACCAGCGTGCAAAATCGTTTTGGGAATCCATGACCGAACAAATGAACAAGTTTAACGACGCACTGGAAACTGCAAGCCGTAAATGGGGAATCGGCGGCATACACCGCGCCGTAAACGAGGGCGTCGACGTCATAAATACAACGTACACAAACAGCAGTACAGGCGAACAAAAACGCGGCGCAGACTTCCAAACTACGGAATATTTGAAATGGCTTAAAGAAGAATTAGAGTGGCGCGAAAAGCTCACATCAGAAGAACAAGCCGCACTCTTTGAAATTAACCTCGAATTAAAGCAGCGCGAACGCTTGGCAAAATACGAAAAGGAACAGGCAGAAGCAGAAGCCAAGAAAAACGAAGAAAGCAAACGACAGGCAGAAGCCGAAAAGACCGCGAACGACTACGCAGCCGCAAGCAATAAGGCGCTGCAAGAAAAATTAAAACTTCTTGAAGTTGAAGCAAAGGCAAAGGGCGAATCGGTAGACGCTCAAGACGTTTACAACGCTTATTTGCAGTCATACGTTGACTTGCTCACAAAGACAAACGGCACAATACAAGAGGGCTACCCGATAGAAGTACGCCGCCGAAAAGAGCTTGAGGAAGCAAAAAAGGCGCTGGACGCTGCAAGGGATAGCGAAGAAAAGCTCGCAGCCGCAATGCAAATAACGCAGGCAGCCACAAACGCAATTAACAGCATTAAACGCGAACTGACACCAGCGCAGGAAATGCAGGAACAAATCAACGCGCTTGAAGAACTGAAAAAGAAAATACAGGAAACAAGCGAAGCAGAAATCGCAGCCGCACAAGAGGGCGAAGAAAAACAGCTGAGCAAACAAGAGCTTGTTAACGGCCTTGCGGAAGCTGAAAAGGCGCTCATTAACGAAAAAGTGGACGCGATCGCAGCAAAAGAAGAAAGCTGGTGGGATAAACACGCAAACAAACAAAAAGAATTGCTCGACATGAAACAAGCGCTTAACGACAGCGAAGTTTTAAGCGACGAAGAAAAATACAAGAAAATGCAGGAGCTTGACGAAGCATACAAGCAGAGTAAAGCGGCGCAGATTGCCGACCTTATGACGCAAGTATCAAGCTACACAAACCAAACGGTAGACATAATAAACAATGCTTCAAAGCTAATGCTTGAAACTTCCAAGAACAACGCAAAAGCAGAACAGGCAGCGCTTGAGGAAAAATATTTAAAGGGTGAAATCAGCGAAGAAGAATACCAAGAGAAAATAACCGAGAGCAAGAAAAAGGCTGCAAAGGAACAGTACAAAATACAAATGGTTCAATGGGCGGCTTCTATCTTGCAGGCTACAGCGAACATCGCGCAGGGTGTAACGCAGGCTATTGCGCAGGGTGGCGTTGCGGGGCTTATTACTGGCGGCCTTGTAGCTGCTGCGGGTGCGGTTCAGATTGCAAGCATTATCGCGTCAAAACCTACCCCCCCGAACTTTGCGGGCGGTGGATTTATTGGCGGCATGAACGGCGCGACTATGGGAAGCGATAACACCTATATACACGCACGTACTGGCGAAATGGTGGCAAATGCAGCACAGCAGCGCAACTTGTGGGAAGCCATGAACGGCAACGGCGGCGGAAGCGGTACAAACATCGTTATAAATAACAGCGCGTCAAATATCGCAACCGCACAGCCAAAAATTACACGTAATCAAATCGAAATAATGATTGACGCGCGGGTAAATGACAGCTTGAAAAATGGCCGTTATGACAAATCACTGACGCAGGCCGAAAGCGGCATGAGCGGCGACTATTACGGAATCTAGGGGGAATATATGGCGCAGAATTGGAGCACACACGTAAATACAGACTTCTACGGGCAGGACGGCGGCTACAAGGACAACACCGAAAAAGTGGAGTTTAAGAGCGGGCGCACTATCAACTATTTGAAGAACAGCCACCCGAAGAAAACCCACGCCCTTAACCTGCGCTGCAAGGATAAAGGCACAGCCAAAGAGGACGGCAAAACCGAGTTTGAATGGTTTTTATACTGGTATGAGAACACGGCCAAAAGCGGCACCGTGCCTATTTACTTAACGGACATTATAACGGGCACAGGTACAAAGCAGTACCTTGTACACGTTGAGGGGTGGCGCGGCCAGCGCTTCAAAGAAGTAAACTTACAGCTTGAGGAAGTGTAAATATGAGTATCACAAGAGCTTTAGTAGAGGGCGGCGGGTATAATCTGCCTTTTCTTTTGCATTTATACGATCCAGCAGGAACGACACATATTTACTTGATAAATGACAATGAGGACTACATCTATAACGGGCAAACGTATTTATCAAGTAATTTTACATACAACCCGAACCGCGACGGCGACACCAATTTAAGCATAGAGCTTGTGGAACACGACGAAATTATAGACCTTTTGGAAAGTAACTACACTTTCAACGTGGAAGCCATAGGCATTTTTAACGGCGAAGAAGTGGAAGAAATCGGCCAATACTTCCACAAATACGGCGAGGGAACATGGAGCGGCGCAAAGCTCGAAATCAAGCTGAATAAAGACGACCGCGGCGAAATGACTTTCCCAGCGCTTACGCTTAATAGTGATAATAACAGGGGCGGCAACTAATGAAATATGACGACCTTTTGAACATACCTTTTAAGAAGTTCGGACGCGATAAAAGCGGCTTTGATTGCTACGGCGTGGTTATGGAGTGCTGCAAGAGAGCGGGAACGCCTTTGCGGGACTTGTACGGCGATATAGTAGACCTGCCAGCCGACGGGGTAAATGACTATATAAGCGGGGGCTTGAATGTGCGAGAAATCCCCGCCCCGAAAGTGGGCGCTATCGTATATTCAATCTATCACGGCAACGTACACGTGGGCTACATCGTAGACCGCGGCATAGTTCTACACGCCACAATCGACAAAGGCGTGAAAATCTCACCGCTTGCGGCGTTGCGCCCTATTGCTTATTACGAGGTTATAAATGAAAGCGACCCTATACAAGACACTATCAAACAGACAAACACCGATTGAAGTAAAGGCAGGGCAGACAGTCGCCCGAGCTTTTCCCGAGTTAGATTTAGAAAACGCAATAATCGTAGTAAACGGGCGCATAGAAAAGCCCGATTATGTTTTGCAGGAAACCGACAAAGTTATGATCCGTTTGACACCAAGCGGAACTACTGCGCTTATTGTTACTCTTGTCGTGGTTGCGGTTGTGGCCGTAGGCGCTGGCGTTGTCGGCGGTATTGCTGCATACAAGGCAAAGCAGGCAGCGGAAGAAGCAGAAAGAGAGCTGGAAAAAGTAAAGAAGCTCACCAATAAGCCCGAAGTGGATAACCGCCCGTTTTTACGGGGCGCAAGCAATACAGACGCGCAGGGCAATTTATTGCCGTTCATGTGTGGCTATAACTTCTTTACACCCTACAAACTTTCAAGCCCGTTTTTTAAGCTCACAGGCACGGACGGCGTAGACGAATACACCTACACCGCCCTTGTATGCGGATTTAACAAGCAGATAATTAAAAAAGTCGCCATTGGCGACGTAACAATAAAAACCTTTAACACATCAGCCCCGCAAGAAGGCGCCTACCCGCTCGACACTTCTATTTTTGCCGAAAACGGACAGCTTGAAATAGCGCAGGACGGCGGGCTTTTGGGCGTACTTACTGAATTAAACTATAAGACCGTTTCAAACGCTTGTAACGACGAAATCCCAAAAGACGCGCTCGTAGCTGAGGGTACAAAGAATTATTTAACCTATACGCTGGATAAATACGCAAAGGACGTAGACATAGCAATAACTTTCCCTTACGGCCTTTATGCTTATAACGACGATAACGACAAAATAAGCAATACCGTTACAATTACGCCGCAGTATTCACTTGACGGCGGCAATACTTGGGTAAACTTTACATTTAACAATAACGGAACTATGACAAACGTATTTTCCCGCAATGTTTCAGACAAGGAAATACGCTTTGTCGCTCATAAAGATTTTAGCTTGCAAGATTATACAACGCTCAAAAACAACGGAAAAGAAGCTATCTTTATCAGAGTACGAAGCGACGGCGCGGCGCATGATACGAAAATACACAATGATTGTTATGTATTGTTTTATCAAAGTTTGTGTTTTGACCCGAACAAATCAAGCACACCTGCGGGGCTTGTAAACGACGGCGGCGCGGCTGGGCTTGTTTCCTGCTTGAACATAGAGGACAGAGAGCGGGCATTTTGTACAGTGCTTGCGCTGCGCTTGAAAGCGTCGAAAATTAACGAAGATAAACTCAAGAAAATAAACATTATCACAAACGGCGTGGCGCGTGTATGGGCTGGCGGCGCTTGGAGCGTGGGAAAAGTCGAAACAAGAAACCCTGCTGCGTGGGCGCTTGAAATCGAAACGAGCGACAGACACCCAGCAAGCCGTAGACTTGATAGCGAAATTGACCTCGAAAGTTTTGGCGACTGGTACGAACGTTGCGAAGAACTGGGCTACAAGTTCGACTACGCCGTTACTCAGAACACAAAAAAAGACAATATTTTGCAATACATCGCCGAAGCGACAGGCGCTTGTATTTATTGGGACATTAACGGACGGCGTGCGGTTGCGCTTGATAAGCCGCAGGAAAACGCGCTCGCGGTTTATAACCCGCAGAATATTATTAGTATTCAGAATAAAAAAAGTTTTGGACGACGCACCGACGGCTTGAGAATTAAATATAATTCCAGCGATAACGACATTTTCCAAGAGCTTACATATCTTGTCATGCGCGAAGTGGATGGCAGACCGCTACCGCTTACAGACGACAGCATAATTAAAGACGTGACAATAACAGGCGTTACAACACGCAACCACGTTGTAAAATACGCCCGCCGCCTTATGGCTATAGAAGCGCTGCGCCCGAAAACGACAATTATTGAAGTCGGAAACGAGGGCATTTTCTACACGCCTTATTCAAAAATATTGATACAGGACGACAGCCTTAAAATAGGACTTGGCAAAGGCTATATCGTGCAGGACGTGGAATATAGCGGCGGCTACCTCGATAAAATCTATATCGACGGCACGGTTACTTTTGAAGCTGGCAAAGAGTACGGAATTATTGTTAACTGCTTTGACGGCGGAATAGTGCCGCTTGCGCTTAAAGTAAGCGGAGAGGGAACAACCGACACGCTGAGCGTAAACACACTTGTAAGACAAAGCGCGGACGTAAAGCCCGAAGTAAATTGCATTTTCTCTTTTGGTGAGCTGGACGACGACGGCGAGTTTACAAAGGTTACAACAGAATATTTAATCAATCAGATCAGACGAAGCGACAAGGGTTTTAACTTGGAGCTTGTAAACTATAACGAAGCTATCTACGACACGGGCACAATTCCCGACTATCTGCCGAACATCACACAGAAGCAGACAAGCGCCCCTGCGCCTATTCCTGCGGACTATGTGACAAAACGCGAGCTTGACGAAGTTATCGACAATATGCAAAGCGGAAATATACCAGTAGGCAAACCCGACGTGCCGACTTTGGTTGTAGGTTCAGCTTTCCGCGACGGCATAAACTTGAGCTGCGTACACAATACAGACGGCCTGCGTAATGATTTACGCGCTATTGTATTCACTATCACAAAGGCAGACGGCACAACGGCCACTATAAGCGTAAGCGGACGCACTGCGACATATACCTTTGACAGAACGGTAGATTTATACCCCGAAAAAGCGGACTTGCAGCAATGGACAGTAAGCGCCCGCGCCGTAAACATCTACGGCAAGGAAAGCGTAGAAAGCGAAGCCCGCCCCGTTTCTACGGCTTTATATGGCACTTGGCAGCTTTCAGCGCCAGTTATCACAAAGCGCGAAAGTAACCGCGTTATTACTCTTTACTTTGAGCAGCCGACACGCTCGGACGGCTTGGAACGCTACGGAAATATACAGCACCGCGTACAGATTAAGAGATTGACCGCGCCAGCTGACAGCGCATATTTTAAGCCAGCGACAGGGGCGAACCCATACGAAAACGAAGCTAACTACAAGGACGGCAGCGGCTTTGTAATTGCGGGCGAAAGCTACGCGCAGACCTTGCCACTTGCGGGGCAGGATTTAACCGACCCAGTGCCCGAAGATACAACCTACGGCTTTATGGTTGTAGCGTATAACGAAGCAAGCGAAAGTCCAGCGGCAGAAATTAACGCCGTTGCGCACGCTACCAGCATACGCGACATTGTAGAAAACGCTATAGGTAACGCGCAGATTAAGCAGGACGCCGTAACAGCTGACAAAATCTATGTGCGTATGCTTTCAGCAATACAAGAAAACCTCGGATATATCACGGGCGGCGTTTTTGAGGGCACCGAGAACAACCGCTGGGCGCTTTCCACAATTACGCTTGAGGACGGCAGCACACGCTACGAGGGCGCAATGCGCGTCGGTGGTGACGATGAATACTTTGAGGTTGAGCCGTACAATATTGTTAACGGAGTGCCGCAGAATTACCACGTAAAGTTTAAGGCTGGAAACTTTGAGATTGCGTCACAGATGAGTAGCATTAACGGCATTTTGTACATACAGGAAAATGACCGAGCGCTTGACCGTACAAAGATAAGCCCGAACGGCACGTATTACCAGCACCGCGAAACCGTAAACAGCGAATGGCAGACTATTGCAAGCTCGAACGTTAACGGCGTAATGACAAAGCAGGTATTTTCAGACGATACCCTTTTTATAACAAATCAAGACATGGCCGAGCGACGCAAACAGGGTTACGATATAGGAAATGCTTATTTAAGCAGCGCGTCAAAAGTGTATCATTTTGACACTGACATTTTCGACCAAAACGGAGTAAACGACCTTGTTATAGAGGACGCAGAAACCGACGGCAGCCACAACCTTGTCGGAAAAGACAACGAGAGCGACGACATAGACTTTACGCCCGCTATTCTTGCGATTGCGCCTTATGCAACGCTCGGAAAATCGCTTTATGGCCGTTACGGTATAACTGCCGCTTACGGATCATGTAACGTGTTTACGGTTGATTTTTGGCTGCAATACATTTATGCAGAAAATCAGATTATTTTTGACATTGGCAACGCTGGCGACAAAATCAAGCTGATTATTGCAAGTGGCGAGTGTTATTTTGAAAAGGGAGCCAACGACGAAAGCGGAATCCCTTTTAACGCCGAAATCACGCAGAGCCGTTTATATAACATATTGCCGCTTGTGGACGTGCTTTTTAACAAGGCAAGCGCTGAGGAAATCGCCTTTAACGCTGCGGGCGCTGGCGAGTGCCCTTTTGAATCAATAGCCGTTAAGGAGTTCAACGCAAACTATGTTTATTACGAAAAGACCATAGAGCATGGCGTAGAAGTGTGGAGCGTGGCAACCGTTACCGCGGCCACATATTACACACTGTTAGCGGCTGGACTTTACGAAAAAACACTGCCGTTTAACTCACCAGCTGCCGCACATAGCTATTTACAGCATGACGGACAGACACAGAGCGAACAGCGCGAACTTTCCGATATTGGCGTAAGTTTTACGCCTAACGAGTGGCTGCACATAGGCATTATTGCAAGCCCGACAAAAATAATAGTTGCATTGAACGACCGCGCAACCGAGTTTACACGCTACGAAACCGCGGCGGCTGCTTTGTCGGTTGTGCTCAACGGCAGCAGAAATAGTTTTATGCTCGACGAGCTTTTAGTAGATACCACAGAAGCGGAAACAGTGCAGACATTCTGCGAGCACACAATAAACCGCGTACCTTGGGCAAAGCTCACAAAGAGCAATGATTATTTTATTCTCACGGTTAAGGACTTGGAGAACTTCAAAACAAATATCTTTGATACACAGATTTTCAAGGATAAAGTCGCTGAGGTTATCCAAGACTATATAAATAATTTACAGGAGTAAAAAGCTATGGCTACATTAGACTTAACACTGGCGGAGCTGCGACTTGCAGGACTTACAAACTTTACGCCCGAGTTCGGCACAAAGGAAGCCGACGGCGTAAGCGTAAGCACTGAAAATGTTTGCAAAGATTTTATGCTGCCTTTTAAATTCCAGCGCCCCGTACTTGTAAGCGAAACAAGCGACACGGGGAACATTGAAGCAACCCGCACACTTGTTCTTACAAACAGCGGTATTGTTTTAACCCTCGGACGCGCAACTTTTGCAGGCTGTAAAATCACCGTGCAGACGGGATTTTCAAGCGGAAGCGCACAGGTTCGCTACTTGACCGCCGCCAACACTTACGAAATCGTAACACTTGCGGCAGGTAATAGCGTAGAAATTGTTAGCAATTCAGACTTGTATTTTTACAAGCGCCTGCGCATTAACGAATCTATCATCATTAACACAAACGAACACTTGATCCAAAACAGACGCTTTTTGTATCCGTCGGTTTTTCCAGTGGTAAACCGCAACAAAGACACTGATTTTGTCGTACAGAATAACGAGCTTTACAGCAAAAACAGCGTTTACATAAGGGCGGGCGCAACCTTGCCACCGTTCTTTGTGCAGGACATGGGGCTTTTGCAGTTCCACACAGAAAGCGACATAGAGCTTGACGCAAGCTACTGCGACGACACTTGCAACGGCTTTGAAGCTGGAAAGGATTATTTTATTTATTTGATTTACAGCCCGACTTTGTTCCCGAACGCAAAAGACAACCTCGGCTTTAAAATCAGCTTGAACGACCCCGACGGAATCAGCCTTTACGGAAACAGTGACATTGCAGGAACAGGAACAAAGCCTATTAAGGCATACGCAGAAATCGACGGCGTTGTGCTTACCGCCGATAACTGTATGTGCGTCGGCGGCTTCCACACTGTACTTGTAGACTGTACAGCCCTTGCAGCTGGTGCACAGGTTCCCCCGTTCGCAGACTACACAGCCGCAGCCGTTCACCCGTTCAGCGTGTGGGACTTGTTCCACCGTCCCGAGGGTTCAAGCGTGGGTATGCTTTACGACCCTTGTATCAATAAATGGGGTTCAATCTATCTGCTTTCAGATCGTGCTTTTGACAAAACGGGAACAGCTGCAACTTACGGCGGCACATACCCGAAAAATAACATTATGCTTATTTCTGCCGCAAACAAAGAGTTTGTCACAGGACAGACAGCAGGGCGCGTTTTCCCATGTTTGCGCGGCGAACAGATCTTGAGCTTTCAAAAGCAGCGTTTCCCGACTTTGCAGGAGTTCACAGCCTTTACACTTGGAAGCCCGCAGGGTTTGGCTATCAAGGGCGCAGCAAATCCAGTTACTACAGGCGGCCACCTTGCAAGCGACAATACGCAGATTATTTCATACTGCGGTATGTTCGACGGCGTGGGCGTTCTTTGGCAGTGGGGACAGGAAAACGGCTACACAGTATCAAGCGACTGGCAGACCAACTACAACACAACGCACGATAAAGACGTTAAGGGCGACGCTTACAACCCGCAAACACGCGTCAGTCTTGGTGGCAGCTGGGACGATAGTTCGCACTGCGGTTCGCGGGCGTGCGCTTGGACCCGTGGGGCATTGGAGCTGAATGGCAATTTCGGTTTTCGGGCGGTTGCCGAGCCACGCCATATTAAGGGGTAAGCACAACCAAGCGGACACCCTACTACGGGAAAAGGGGACAAAGGGGAACAGCCCTACAACCCTACAGCGGATAGGCACTTTTAGCCTATCCGCATAAATGACTATATAAGTATAAGCGGCAATCTTGGGTAACGTGTGACAAAGAACAACCACGACCCGAAAAACGCCCGCTAAGATATTCACATCAAGGCGGGCGCGTCAGTCTTGGTGGCAGCTGGGACTATAGTTCGCACTGCGGTTCGCGGGCGTACGCTTGGAACCGTGGGGCATTGGAGCTGAATGACAATATCGGTTTTCGGGCGGTTGCCGATACTGAATAAGATTGTAAGAACCCACTTACGCAATATCTTTTTAGGCTGGCGCGTTATCCAGTGAGGGGAAACCCTGCAAAATTACTGAATGGGAAGCAATACTCGACTAGTAGGAAATCCGAACGCCGTTTATTGATATACTGGCAGATTGCCGCTATTTTTGGAGTACAACAAAGTGAAGCGATACGGTAACTTGTGGCAGCAGGTTTGTTCATACGAAAACATAGACAAAGCTATACGGCTGACTTTTAGAGGAAAGCGCCGCTATAATGAGTTTAAGGAAATCGAAAAGAACTTGCCGTATTATCGCGAACAGCTGTACGAAATGCTTGTAAACGAAAGCTACACCTACGGTGAATATACAGTTAAACATATCTACGAGCCAAAGCCAAGAACGGCGCTTGTGGCGCGGACTTTTCCCGACAGATTTTTACACCACGCAATAGTAAACATCGGCGAGCCGATATGGAGCAGCCGCACGTATTACCACAGTTACGCTTGTATTAAGGGTAAGGGGACGCACGCAGCACACAGGCAGATTGCAAAACTTGTAGCGGGTTATAATTATATTTGTCACTTGGATATACACAGCTTTTACGCCAGTATAAACCACGACGTATTAAAACAGGCATTGCGGCGAAAGATTAAAGACGTAAAGTTTTTACGGTATTGCGACGGCCTTATAGACAATTACCCTACGCCCTGCGGTATTCCTATCGGAAACGCTACAAGCCCGTGGTTTGGAAATGTTGCACTTTGGGGCGTTGACGACTTCATAAAACACGAATTAAAGCTGCCATACGTGCGCTATAACGACGATATGGTAATAGCCAGCAACGACAAAAGCGAACTGGTAAAAGCCCGTGAACGTGTGCGGGGCTATTTGTGGGAAACAATGGGGCTGACGTTCTCAAAGTCATACATAAAGAACACGCGGCAAGGTATAAACGCCGTCGGTTATCATTCATATAAAAACAGAAAAAGCGATACAGTAACGATTTTGAAACGCAAAACAGCGCGTAAAATCCGTTTATTTGTCGCCGAAAAAGCGACCACAGAAGCACTCAAGAGCGTTAAGAGCGCAAACAAGGTGCTGCGGGTGCTTACCAGCTACAACGGGATTTTAACAAATTGCAGCTGTAAAAGATTTATACAGAAAATTGATTTTAATAATAAATTAGAATTATTCAAAATAAGAGGGCATGAAATGATTAAACAGATAACAGACTTTTACAATAACGGCATACTTACAGGCGAAACGCTGACTATTGAAACAGTCGCGGGCTTGCATATTTATATAAGCGGTATTCAGCAGACGAAAAACAAATACTACCACGAATATATTTGCGAGGAAAACGGCGAAAAGCTCAAGCAGACAAACGGCAAGAATCCGACGTTATCAGTAATTCAATTTTATATCGCGGCCAAAGAACACGACAAAGAAGAAAAACAGATCCGAGAAAGTGGGAAGCTATACAAAGTTTTCAGCTCGGCTTATTCCATTACGAACGCAGCCGAAGCTATGAAAGATATTGATTTTAAAAACAATCTTGTTTCTGCAATGTTTACCAAAAGCGGCAAACACCCCGAGCTTGTGCCATACGAAAGCGACTACGCGCAGAAAAAAGGCATAGACACTGCGGGCGTATTGCAGAAGCTCGAAACAATCGCAGCCGCTAGTTAATAATCTAAATCCATAAAGCGGACATCACGCACGCGCCCCGTAATTACATTGTCGTTGATATAGTCGCGTATTTCAAGGCTTAGCGCTTCCTCGTTCACTGGCGCAAAATCTGCACGGGTTTTGCTTTTAATCATGTTTTGCAAATAGCTGCATATTTCAGTTTTACGCTGTACAAGCTCGGTGCTTGTGGCCTTGTCGTTTTGGCTATACCCCAGCGCCAGCGACATAGTTATATTTGAACCGTCGGAAGCTGCCGCGCTTGCGGTAATATCATCATACCATGATAAAACATCACGATTTTGTGATACGGAATCAACAGCAGGAACAACCGCCCCGAAATTAACGGGTATATCGTCGATATTTACAGAGTACGCCGCGCCGTTTGCTTTTATTTCAAGTTTAAGCGGCTTTGTGTTTATAACGTTGAAGCGCTCGCCGTTCTTTTTTGCAAACTCGGTTAAAATAATGGAGCACCCGCCCGCTGGCAAGTCGTCGATAAATGTATATTCCCCGTTCAGCCTATATGTAACTTTTGGAATATCTGCGCCCGTGTTATTGTTTACCCAGTAGAGCACTGGCGCGTCGTTCGGGTTGCGTGTGTTGTATTCTACCGATACGTCAAGCTGCTTTGTGCAGGAGCACAAAAGAGCGGCCAAAATCACCATAAAGAAAAAAGGTTTAATTTTCATGTTTACACCTCGCGAAAGATTATAGCACGACTTTTGAAAAATCGTACAAAAAAAATTAACCAGCCCGAACGGTTGCCCGCCCGTTATGCTTATCAGCGTAAAAATATCTGTAAATTAAATCTTTTTCAACCTGCGGCATAGAATCGCCGACGACATCGCAAAGAGGTTCGGCAAGCTCGACGGGGTAATATTTCCCGCCGATATAAGCCCGCAGCCCGTAACGCTCGGACAAGCACAGGGTAAAGGTAACGCACGCGGCGCGAGCTGTAAGCAGATTGAACTTGTAGCCGTGATAAATAAAGCTGCCGTTTGCGCGGGTTTTCTTTTCGGCGCGGACTGAAAAAAGAAAGTCAAAATCCTTTATTGCTGGCGGGTTTTGCCAGTGCAGCTCGGAATCTTGGGCGGCCACAGCAAAACGAGCATTGAAACCCTCGACAAAATCGGCAAGAAAAGCGTTTGCTTTTTCGATAGTGTCTATATGCAGGAAGCGGAAAATATAAGGCAAGCGGCCTTGCAGCGTTTGCCATAGTCGCTCGATACGCCCTTTTGCCTGCGGGCTGTAAGCTGCAATCAATTCTATGTTTAATTCTTGGCAGGTTTTCTGCCATTGTGTTTGTGCCTTTTCCGCGCCTGCTAATTGTTCCTCAAGCGTTGCGCCACGGTTTACAAAAAAACAGCTGGATCTATCCGAGTAAATAGCCCGCGGCAGCTTTCCGCCCGTTCGCTCGAACACTTGGTAAAGTAATTGATAATAGCCGAGCAAGCACTCATTTTCACAGAAATACAGCGCTACTACTTTGTGGGTTGCGTCGTCGATTGCACCATGTAAACAAACTTTATGGCCGTTCATAAACCAGTCATGGCTTGAGCCGTCAATCTGTATTAAGTCGCCCTCGTTTGGCCGTTCGGATCGTGGCAGGTGCAGTTTTTTTTCGCGTACAGGAATACGGGCACGCGGGGAAACAATACCAGCACCCGAAAGCGCATTGTATACAGTGGCATAGCTTGGCACCTTTTTGTAGTGCAGATAGTCGGCGCAATCGTCGCGAAAAGAAGCAAACGGGGTGCCGTTGAACCGTTCATAATCTGCGACAATCTTTGCAGAATCATATTGCTTGTTCTTTGGAGTGCGCCCAGTATTGCCATGAATAAAGATTGAATCGCCGTATTTTCTGTAACGATTTTTTAATCGCGTGACAGAATACGGCGCTATCCCGATAGCTTTTGCAGCTTTACGGACTGAGATTTTACCAGCGCAGCACATCGGTATATACTGCATTTTCTTTGCGTGTAACTCGTAATTCACGCGGATATGTTCGGAACACAACGAAACAAACTTTAATACTTTGGAACAAATTGGAACATTTGGAACACTTGTTCCATTTGTTCCACGTGTTCCATTAAGAAAAACAGCGTATTTTTAACGCATTTTTACACGTGCGTTAAACGCCGCGCCCCGTAAAAAACGCCCCTTGTAAATCCTTATAATATATAGACTTTGGAACACTTGTTCCATTTGTTCCATTTTGTCGCTATGTATATGTATTTGTATATGTATATGTATTTGTTTAAATATATAATAGGGCGACGCGCTACGCGTGCGCCTGCGCTGCGTTGAGGGACTGCGGCCAGCTTCTTTTTTTCGGGGCGGCATTATCGGCAAGAAATAAAAAAAATATTTAATTTAGCGCTTGACAGATTTTAAAAAACGGCGCTATAATCAAAATATCAGCGGAAACAAGCCGCTGCATATCTTGGGTGTACACCTTTTCAAATCAATGTTGACAGTATCAACATTAAGCAAAAAAGTGCACACCAAGCAAACGAGCTGCTATATCTTGGTGTGTTGTATAGCCGCTTGTTCGGTACGAGTGGCTTTACGGTAACTCGTAAAAATTAAGCCCGCAGAGGATAACACACCAATCCGAAGTGGGCTTTATCTTTTTTTGAGGTGTGCTATGAAAAAAAACAATTCCTACCCATTGCCGCTAGTGAGAGCTTACAAAGCGGGCGAAATCACAAAACAACAGTTTATAAACGAGTTCAGCGCTTGGCAGAAATCAAACGGCATAAACTTTGACTGCAAAGGCAGCGCAGACAGAAACGGAACATATTTAACTTATCGCGGAATCGTCGGAACAATAAAAAACGGCGTAATCAAGTTCATTACAAAAACAGCAGGTAAAGACTGGGTATATATCAACGAAACAGCAAAAAGCGTTTTCGAGTTTTGCCGCAAGGTTGATTTTTCAAAACAGCGTGAGGGTGTGAAATGGATCTAAAAGACATACCCGAAAGCGCCGTAGTGCAGCAGGTAAAAACAGTTATTAAAGCTACAGGCTTGAAATTGCAGCGAATAAATACGGGCTGCTTTCAAATTGGCGAGGGACGGCAAAGGCGTTTTATAAAAACCGCGGAAGCTGGCACCTGCGATTTTGAGGGCTACGACAACCACGGGCGATTTTTGGCGGTTGAGTGTAAGCGGCCAGTGAGCGGGCGTTTAAGCCCTGCGCAGGAAGCGCGAATAAACGACATAAACCGCAAGGGCGGCGTTGCCTTTGTAGTTCATAGCGGGGAAGAGTTCCTGCAAAAACTTAAAGAAAGACATTGCATTTAAAAGGGGGTGCGACAATGTTTGAAAACGAAGAAGAAGAAATCGAGAAAGTGCCAACACCAGCGGCATTTTTAACACTGGTAAAACAGCTTAACGCCATTGCATACGAAAAAGAAGCCGTTTTGCAGTGTGAGGAAAGCGGCGCAAAGGTTGCGAACTTGCAGGGCTTTTTAGCTGGCGTGCGTAATTACAAAAAGGTTATGCACGACAACGGCTACGAGTTTGACATCAAATACGAGGGCACAACAGAGCGCGGCGTATCGTTTTTTGACGACGACGGTTGCGTTTTAGAGCTTGCCGAACTGCGAGTAATTAAAAGCGATATTGACGAGTTCACAGAAACACAGACCTTTGCGCACTTTAAAGACAAGTGGCAGCAGGCAGTAGACACAAAAAAAGACTGGTTATTTTACACCAGCGAAAAAGGACGCGACCTGCATTTTTGCAAGGGCTGGTATGAAGCCATGAAAACAATAGACGACATAATCGAAAGACTTGGGCGCGAGCTTGAAGCTGCGGAAAAAGACGCGGCAAACAGCCTGCCTTTTGACGAAATCGGGCAATAAGGGGAACACGCGCAGAGGGCGCTTAAAGGCGGGTTCAAATCCCGCGTGTTTCAAGAGGTAAACAGCTGGCCAGCGTTCGACCTTAATAATTTTTACGAGGTGCGAAAAATGAAAAATGCTATTTTGAAAATCTGCGAGAAATTGCGCGGATATTCAGACAATGAGCCGTATTTTGAAGTTACGGAGATCAAGCAGAACGACAACGGGACTTTTACAGTTACTTGTAAAGTTGTAGACCCAGCAGCAGAAGAACAGGGGGCAAAGAATGAAAGTAACGAATAATTTACACTTGCCCGAAGCGTTCGTAAAAGCTGTAAGTGTAGAACGCCATAACAAGGCGGGCTGCTATTCAGCTACAACCCTTAACAAGGGCACAAAAGAAGTAATTTTGCAGGAGCGCCACTGGGACGAGTTCAGCGTAGACGCTGCCGACCAAGTATGGGCGACTTTTGGAACTGCGGTTCATGCAATCATGGAAAAATACGAGGACGGCAATTTTCACGAAGAAACTTTCGACATTGCCGTATCAAATAGCCGTGTAACTGGAACCGTAGACAGCTACGACATGGAACGCGGAATTATAAACGACTGGAAAACAGCAAGCGTTTACAAAGTTATGAAAGGCGATTTTTCCGACTGGTACAAGCAGGGCATGACTTACGCATGGCTTTTGAAGCAGAACGGGCTTGACGTTCGCCGCTGCCGCTTCATTGCGTTACTTAAAGACCACAGCAAGAGCAAGGCCAAGACAGACGCAAGCTACCCGCAAAGCCCAGTATTTACATACGAGTTTGACGTAACGCCCGAGGAATTGCAGCAGACGGGCGAAAGAATCATAGCAAAAATTAAAGACATCGAAGCCGCCGAACTTATGAGCGACGACGAAATCGCACCATGCACAGCCGAGGAACGCTGGGCAGACAGTGACAAGTACGCCGTAATGAAAAACGGCAGAAAAACAGCCGTTCGCGTTTTCGACCAGCTTGTAGACGCAGAAGCCTGCGCGGGTTCTTTGGGCAATTCCCACTACGTCGAGCACCGCCCCGCAGTGTCGAGAAAATGCGGCGATTATTGCTTGTGTAAAGATTTTTGCAGCTTTTACAAAAAAGAACAGGAGAACAAATAAAAATGACTGACTTAAACCATGTTATCGAAATAGGCCGACTTACCCGCGATATTGGCGAGCGTGATTTTGGCTACACAACAGGCGGAACAGCACGCCTTAACTTGAGTATTGCTGTAAACCGCAGCGTAAAGAAAAACGGCGCATGGACTGACAGCGTAAGCTATTTTGACGTGACCGTTTGGGGAAAGCCTGCGGAAAACATCAAGCCGTATCTGCACAAGGGCAAGCAGATTGCCGTTGACGGTTTTCTTGATCAGCAGCGCTGGGAAAAGGACGGGCAGAAGTTTTCAAAGGTTGTTATCGTCGCAAACACCGTGCAGCTTTTGGGCGGCAACGAAAACAACGCAGCACCACAGGAACCAGCGGGCGACTATGCGCCAGCAGGCAGCGGGGACGACTTCCCCGAGGATTTACCGTTTTAATGGGGGTACGGCATGAAACAGGACGAAGCAATTAAAATCTATGAATCATTATCACGCCCGCCAAAAGACGCGTTAAGGCAGATTGAAGCGGGAAAGCTCAAGGGCAAAACAGATATAAACCCGCAGTGGCGCTATAAGGCCATGACGGAAAAGTTCGGGCTTGTCGGCTGCGGCTGGAAGTATGAAATACAAAAGTTATGGACTGAACAGGGCGCAGGAAGTGAAAAGCTCGCGTTTGCGCAGGTTGCCGTTTTCGTAAAGGACGGCGACAACTGGAGCGAGCCTATTGTCGGAATCGGTGGCAGCCGCCTTGTTCAGCTTGAAAAAGGTGCAACCGTAAGTAATGACGAGGGCTACAAAATGGCCGTAACTGACGCTTTCAGCACTGCGTTAAAAATGCTCGGAGTGGCTGCGGATATTTACGCGGGACGCTGGGACGGCAGCAAATACAAAGAATCACTGCCGCCGCAGGTTGAAGCCGTAAAAGAAGCGTTTAAGGGCGAAGTAGTACAGCCAAAAAAACAGCCTGCAAAACTTGCCTTTGAGCCAAAGGGCGGCGAAACAACACCCGAGGAACGCAAGGAACTTGCAGCGCTTCTCAGCAGCAAAGGCGCAGACGGTAAAGCGATTTTCACAAAAGACGAAATGAAGCACTACAGCGATATGCGCAAGGACTACACAGCCCGCGAAGTAATCGACGCAATAAAAGCCGAGTTGCAGAAGCGCGTATCACCTGCACCACAGGAACCAGCGCAGCAGAGCTTTGACGAAATGCAGCCCGTAGAACAGAGCGAAAACGGCTTTGACATTTATTAAGGCGGGCGGCTATGGTTCAGTATGTTTTACATCTTGCCGACGTTGCGGGGCGTATAGCGTTTGAACCGCCAGCAGACAGCGGAGCGCAGGAAGCTA
>JAEEGL013111179.1_pt1 | contig 35759 bp, 28 predicted proteins | sample 9134231 | NCBI WGS metagenome assembly JAEEGL01 (sample SAMN16246548, study PRJNA631951) | gut metagenome | biome: gut microbiome; feature: rumen; material: fiber-attached | host: Bos | place: Iran: Karaj | collected 2018-10
GCGTCCTCCGCGAAGAATTCCACGTCGGGGCACAGGCTCTTCGCCTTGGTAACCAGCTCTGCTATGAGTTTCAGCAGCGCCGGCTGCTTCTTGTGGCAGACATACTCCATGAGCACTGTAGAGACGGGCACCGCGATGCGGAGCCGCGGGTGGACTGCATTCTTAATATCGTTCCATGCGGATTCAACGGATTCTTCAGTGAGGCCCGTCGTTATGGACAGGGTGCTGTTCGCGATAAAAGACGCGATCGTCCTGATGAGGAGCGGATCAGTCTTTTCGTCGGATATCGCCGGCAGCTCTATGACGTCTACGTGAAGCTTTTCCAGATATCTTGCTATCTCAAGCTTCTCTTTGAAGCTCAGCGCCGGTTCTCCGGGGACGGCCGGCACCCTCAGTGTAACGTCAGCAATATACATTTTTTTCATATCGATCTGCTCCTTTGCGTAAAAATAAATCCCCGAGACCGGAAAAGGTCTCAGGGACGAAAAATATTCCGCGGTACCACCCTGCTTGCCGCGATGAACGCGGCCGCTCTGTTCGGGTTCAGAAAAACCCTAGCCATGGTAACGGGGCATCCGCAGCCTCTTACCAACCATGACGGCCTTCGGAAGCTGTGCTCTGGAATGAGACTGCCGACATGTTCACGTACCGGCTTTCACCGTGCGCCGGCTCTCTGAAACGGATCGCATGCAGCATAATTCCTTCAAAGCATTTACATATTTAAATTGGATATTGAAAAAAATAGCACAGCTTTTCGCCGTTGTCAACATTTTTTTGATGTAAACGGAGACCCCGGCCCGTTTCCGGGCCGGGGCAGGTGTTCAGTTCGGGGGGGGTTATGCTTCCGGATAAAGATCCTTTATAACGCAATCGAGACCGCCGAGACGTTCAAGCGTCTCCTTCTTGGGAATGCCGGTGTCAACATACCAGCCCATGGCCTCATAGAAGTTGTCGCCCATCTTGTCAACGTCTACGGTGACGCCCTTCAGCGGGCCGCCCTCGAGCGGCGGTTTGCCGCAGGCGCGGTCGGAGAGGAACAGCTTGTCGCGTGTTATACCGTCTCTGATGTTGAAAGCGGTGCGGAGCGCGAAGCCGCGCTGTGCAAAATTATTGAGGCCCTCTTCAGTTTCATATTCTTCGAAACCGGTGACGGCTGCGATGTGCTTGTGCATGATAGGCTCGTTCATAAGGAAGTTGCCGAACGCGCAGAAGCCGGCGCAGTTGGAGATCTCCCACTCTACGAGCCCGGCAACGTCTCTGGCGCCGGTATCTTCATAGTTGTATTTTACCTCGGGCGGCTGATGTCCGTACGGCACTTTGAGACCTCCGCGGGTGTGACGGCCGGGAGCGGGGTCGAACTTATACTCGCGGGCGAGGCCGGGGTTGTAGCGGCTGCCGTGCATCGGAAGTTCGACGCCGTTTGCGGTGACGAGGCACTCGTAGCCCTTGTCGAAGTACTCGGCGCAGCCTTTTGAGGCGAGATTCAGCGGGATGCCGATCCCCTCGTAATCGCAGATGTGCTTTGCCATGGCATATATGGCATCGCCGTCGCCCCATTTAAGGTCGATACCGTCGAGCTCGTCGATCGTGAAGATGCCCTTCTCGTAACACTCCATGAGCCAGGAAAGGGTACCTCCGAAGGAAAGAACGTCGTAGCCGTACTCATTGCAGAGCCAGTTGCAGACCATGACCACGTCGGAGTCTCCGTTCAGGAGGTTGCTGCCGAAGGCGCCCAGAGATTCATATTCGGGGCGTGTGCAGCGCTCAACATGGTATTTTTCGCTGTCGACCTTGTACACGGCGCCGCAGCGGATATGGCAGCTCATGCAGCCTTCCTGTTTGACCTTGTACTTCGGATCGAGAACGCGGCCGCAGAGATTGTTTATAGCTTCCTCGGAGAGATCCTCCGGGATGCCGGACCAGTTTTTAATGCTGGCGTCGGCACGGTAAACGCTGGCGTCGTAGTCGGAGGAGGTGCCGGTCGTTCTGAACTTGCCGACAGGCACTGCGCCGGGACCCTTGGAATGCTCGACAGCCATCTTGTTGGCGGCGAGTACGCCTGCCTGATCTGCAACAGGAGTGACCTGCTTTCCGCGGCAGACGACAGCCTTTAAGTTTTTGGAGCCCATGACTCCGCCGGGGCCGCCGCGGGCTGCGGCACGGTCGCGGTCGCATATGACGGCAGCCATATAGGATTTATGTTCTCCGCCCGGTCCGATGATGGAGATGCCCACATCACTGGTGCCGAGTTCTTCTTTGATAATCGCGTCGGCATCTGAGACGATCTTTCCCCATACGTTCGCGCCGTCACAGAATCTGACTTCCTCGTCGGTGACGTACAGGTAGACCGGCTTTTCGGAGATGCCCTTCACGAAGATGGCGTCGTAACCGGCCTTGCGCATCTGGGGGCCGAAGCTGCCGCCGGCGCTCGAATCGCTCCAGCCCTTTGTGGCCGGGGACTTGCATACGACGGAATAGCGAGCGCTCATAAGCGCGCTTGTATTATTGACGGTACCCGCGACGAATCCTATAACGCTCTCAGGAGCGAACGGATCGGTGTGCGGCGGCATGAGGTCGTACATAAACCTCGCGCCGAGAGAAGCACCGCCGAGAAAATCCCTTGCCCACGAGGGGTCAAGGTCACGAACCTCATATGATCTGTCAGTCAGATCGACAATGAGTACTTTCCCTGCATATCCTTTCATGAATATCCTCCTTGGTATATTTCCCTGAAAATATATATAGAAACTATAGCATACTTCCGCCTGTTTTGCAAATGTTAAAATGAAATAGCGTGATATTTGAATGGTGCACACATACATGAGACGTCCAGTCATTAGGCGATTTACAATGGACGCTTATTGTTGTAAATTATATGTGGTTAGACAAACGACTTGCAAAGAGGTTTTCCTTATGAGGACGGAATACGACGCAACGGTGATAGGAGCGGGACTGCTCGGCTGCTTTACTGCTCGGGAACTGGTCAGATACGGTCTGCATACGATCGTTTTGGAACAGCGCGAAGACGTGTGCACAGGTATAAGCCGCGCAAACTCCGCCATCGTATATACCGGCTGCGACACGAAGCCCGGGACGATCAAAACAGAGATGTGCGTTCGCGCGAACCGCGGTTTCGACACACTATGCCGTGAGCTCGGTGTAAGGTTTTCCAGATGCGGCTCGCTTATGATCTGTTTCGGGCCGTGCGGGCTCGGGGTGCTTGAAAAGAAATACGCCCAGGGGCTTGAAAACGGTGTTCAGGGGCTGCGTATGATCGGGCCGGAGGAGACATACGATCTGGAACCGAACCTTGCGCCGGGTGTCAGGGCAGCTCTGTACGCGGAGGGGACGGGCACAGTGCTCCCGTGGGAACTCGGCTGCGCAGCGGCGGAGAATGCAGCTGCGAACGGAGCCGAGTTCAGGTTCTGCTCCCGCGTTCTGGGGATATCCAGGCGGGAGGGCGGTTATACGGTCAGTACGGACACGGAAAATATCCGCACACGCTGCGTGATAAACTGCGCGGGGCTGTTCGCCGATGAGGTCCAGGAACTGCTGTTTGCGCCTTCTGTGCGTTTGTTCCCCAAACGCGGCGATTATTATGTGCTCGATACGAAGGCGGAGGGGTTTATAAGCCATGTCATCTCCCACGAGCCTGAAGACAAGAAGAAAGACGGAGGATTCGACAAGGGCGGCGACAAGGGGCTGACTTTGGTGCCGACGGTCGAGGGGAACATACTTGTAGGGCCGTCGAACATGCCGACGGACAGTAAGCGTCTGGGATCGACGGAGCGCGATGGCTTCGAGCTCCTCGACAGGCGTATATCCGAGGTCATGCCGGGTCTGCCGATGCGTCATATGATACGCTCGTTTTCGTCCCTGCGGCCTAATCCGTTCCAGGTCGAGCTGGCCGGAGGCGAATACGTAAGGAACGGGAAGAGCATTAGTAATTTCACGATTGCGGAGCCTGCGGGCGACGCGTCGTTTCTTAGCTTCATAGGAATCAAGACTCCCGGAATGACTTGTGCGCAGGAACTGGGCAGGTATGCCGCTGAAAAAACTGCCGCATATCTGGGCGCAAAAGAAGATCCCCGCTTCGATCCGGTTCGACCGGCCCCGGTCCGGACGGCTGATCTTTCCGTGGCTGAACGTGACGCGCTCATAAAAGATCGTCCTGACTACGGCAGGATAGTATGTCGCTGCCGCGGCGTATCAGAGGGCGAGATGATCGACGCGATACACAGCAAACCCGGTGCGGTGACTGTAGACGGCATAAAACGCCGGACCGGCGCCGGAGGCGGCAGATGTCAGGGCGGATTCTGTTCGCAGAAAGTAATAGAGCTTCTTGCCAGAGAACGCGGATGCCTCCCGGAGGAGATAATGAAGGACGGTCCCGGATCGTATATACTGACAGGCGGTGAGACGGATGCGTGATATTTACGATCTCATCGTGATCGGAGGCGGACCGGCCGGAATGGCCGCCGCGCTTACGGCTGAAGAGTGCGGAGCGGACAGAATACTTATAATAGAACGCGGCGAACGCCTCGGCGGGATCCTGAACCAGTGCACTCACTCCGGCTTCGGAGCCGCGTACTTCGGGGAAGAGATGACCGGAACGGAGTTTGCGGAGCGATTCCGTGAACGAATGAGTGATTCCGGGGTCGAGGTAATTACAGGGACTATGGTGTTGTCCGTTTCCGCCGACAGGACGGTAACGGTATCGAACGAAAGCGGCTGCGCGGAGCTTCATACAAAGGCCGTCGTCCTCGCGACCGGCTGCAGAGAACGCCCGATCAGCTCACTCCATGTCACAGGAACGCGCCCGTCCGGAGTGTTCGAGGCCGGTGCGGCTCAGAAGATGCTAAATCTGGGCGGATATGACATAGGGGACGATGCCGTCGTCCTCGGGTCGGGGGACGTGGGACTCGTAGTCGCCCGCTGCCTTGCCCAGCGGGGCAGGAGAGTGATCGGCGTTTTTGAGATAAGGGACGTCTGCGGCGGTTCGGATAAAAACAGGACCGAATGCCTTGACTTTTACGGAATACCGCTGTACTTCCGGCACACTGTAACGCGAATCCACGGAGAAGGAAGGATCAGCGGCGTCACAGTAAAGGATCTTGACAGCGGTGCGGAGCGGTACATCGGATGCGGGACGCTCATAACCTCGCTGGGACTCGTGCCGGAGCGTGAGCTTATAGAGCCGCTGGAGGCAGAGGATGGATCGCTGCCGGAGTGGATTTTCACATGCGGCGACGCACGCACCGTCCACGACACGGTGGACGCCGTTGCATTCGAGGCGGAGAAGACCGGCGCCGAGGCTGCTGAGTATATAACAGGAGGGACGGACATATGAACGATTTTACTCATTTTAACGAAAACGGCCGGGCGAGGATGGTCGACGTGACGGAAAAGAGTGAGACCCAGCGCACGGCGATAGCCGCAGGACGTGTGCTCGTGAACAGAGAGACGTTTGAGCTCATAAAGACCGGCGGGATGAAGAAGGGCGACGTGCTGACAACGGCCCAGATCGGCGGAATAATGGGGGCAAAGCGCACGTCTGACATAATACCGATGTGCCATCCGATATTCATCTCCGGTATCGACATAGACTTCGAGATGGACGAGGAAGCCTGCGCTGTGAACATTACCGCCACGGCTAAATGTACCGGAGTGACCGGCGTAGAGATGGAAGCCCTGACAGCCGTATCCGTTGCTGCGCTCACCGTGTACGATATGTGCAAGGCCGTCCAGAAGGATATGGTCATAAGCGACATCCGCCTGCTTAAAAAGACCGGCGGAAAGAGCGGGACCTTCATCAGGGAGGAGTAACCTGTCGCATAGTAAGAACTGCATCAAAAAAGCACCGCGGTACGTTCTTCCAGAACGCATCGCGGTGTTTTGATCATTACGGTTTTACATGATGGGGGCTCAGTCACCAAGGAATTCAAGAAACTGTTTTGTTTCCTGCCGGGTCGGAGAAGACAGGACTTTCTTCGCCTCTCCGTGCTCGATGAGTTCGCCTTTGTACAGGAACAGCAGATCGTCGGCGACTCGCTGGACCTGCTTGAGGCTGTGGGTCACGAGGATCACAACGCACTGCCTTTCGCGGCAGACCTTCTTTATGAGTTCTTCCGTCAGTGCAGTGGACTCTATATCCATGGAAGCAGTGGGCTCGTCGAGTACCAGAACGTCGAATTCACCCATAAAAAGCCTTGCTAAGGCCATGCGGGCAGTCTCGCCGCCGGAGAGACTGCCTGCCCGCTGTTTTGCGAGGTGGTCTATGGAAAGCGTGCGCATAAGATCAAGAGCACGCGCCTTGTCCTTTACGATCAGGTTAACGTTTGAAAGCGTAGTCATACGGAAAGGATAGCTCTTTTGGGGCATATATCCGACACTTTCGTTTCCCTCGAAGGGTTTGATCTTGCCGTCGGCACGGACGACTCCGGCCAAGATCCTGGCGTAGGTGGTTTTGCCGCTGCCGTTGGCGCCCATCACTGCGCAGATACGCCCGGGTTCGAATTCGAGAGCGGGCATGCGAAGGACGGTCTTGCCCTCATATGTCTTGGTGACAGCATTGACTTTCATCGGCTCAGCCTCCTCTGCAGCAGCGTTACGAGGATATTGACAGCCAGTGAAATGGTCATGAGAATAAGTCCGAGCGCAACGCCGAGAGTGAAGCTGCCGCGGTTGGTATAGAGCATTATCGCGGTCGTCATCACGTTCGTTTTCCACGCTATAGCGCCTCCGACCATGGATACCGCACCGACCTCAGCCACTGCGCGGGCAAACGCCAGCAGATATGTAGTGAAAATCTGGTAAACGCTTTCATTTGCCAGCAGGACATAGACACGCAGGCCCTTCAACCCGAGCCCTCGCGCAGTCTCCCGGACCTGATCTGAGATCCTTGAAACGTATGTCTCCATGTTGCTGACGACAAGCGGTATGATCAGCACGACCTGCGCAAGGATCATGATCTCTACCGTGAAGAGCAGCTTATAACGGCCGAACGGGCCGACTCCGGAAAACAGCATGTAAAACAGCAGTCCGCAGACTACGGGCGGCATACCCATGAGCGTTCTGCTGATAACGACGAGTGCGCGCCTTCCGAAAAAACTCTTGGAGCCCAGTAGCAATCCTATGGGCACCCCGATAATGAGAGACACCAGAGAACTGGTAAGACTGACGCGCGCGGTGACGAGAAGTATGTTGCTCAGCTCTCCGCTGCCCCCGATAATGAGCTCAAGAGCTTGCTGCAGTGCGGTTTTCACTGTTCCGGCAACTCCTTTAAAAAATACGTATAGGTATCATCCGGCGCGCCGCGCCGGATGATACCCAGAATCAGTAAGTGTGCGGACCTGCCCGCAAGTTACATGACGCCGTTGTTCGTCTGGAAGGTGAGGAAGGTTGCCTTGTCGGTGAGGATATAGGCACCCATTTCTTCGGCCATGACAAGGCACGCGCCCATGCCGGTGTTGGCGGATACGTACCAGTCAGTGTACGCGGCGAAGCTTGCTGCGTCCTCGGTGATGCCGAGATCCTTCGGCCAGAGAGCGAGTTCCTTGGTGTGTGTGCCGGAGCCGTCGCCGCGGGAGATGAACGTGTACTTGCCGTCTGCGATCGTCTTGAACGCGTCAAGGACGTTAGCGCAGGATTTAACGCCTGCCGGGTCGTCAGAAGGACCGCACAGTACGAAGAAGTTGTACATGAAGGAGAGACGCTCAGCTTCAAAACCGTCGAGCACATAGGAATAGCCGGCCTCTACGAACTCCTCTTCCTTGGCCTTTGCGTGTACGAGGATCATGTCGGCGTTGCCGTATTTCGCTGCTGCGATTGCCTTACCGGTACCGGCGGACTGGACCTCGACCTTATAGCCGTACTCCTTCTCAAAGACGGGAAGGACAGCTCCGAGAAGACCGGAGTCGTTGACGGAGGTGGTGGTGGAGAGACGTATTGTCTGGGTCTCGGGGGTCGCTGTGGCGATCTCGCCTTCATACTTCGGGGCATCGTCCTTCAGATAGAAGAGGTGGTCGCCATACTCTGCGACACCATAGTCGGCGCAGAGCTTGAGGCCTTCCTCGGAGAGCATCCAGCAGATGAGAGCCTTAGCGCCTTCGGAATTGATGGCGACGCCTTCCACAGAGTTGCCGTTCTCATCTACGAAGGGGGCTTCAGGATCGACTGCGAGCATCGTGTAGGTGTTGATCATGCTGTCATCCTGCTCCATGAGGATAACGGTGTTGACGCCCTGTTCCTGTTCGGGTTCCTTTTCAGGTTCCTTCTCAGGCTCTTTTTCGGGCTCCTTTTCAGGCTCTTTCGCGGGTTCGGGCTGTGTCTCGGACTCAGCAGGTTTGGACGCGTCGGAGGGGCTGGCGTTGTCAGCCGGTTTCGCGCTGTTGCCGCAGCCGGCGAAGAGTGCCAGACAGAGCACGAGCGCAAGGATAATGGATACTGCTTTTTTCATTTTTGACTCCTTTCAATAAAGAAAAACGCCTCCTTCCAATACTGGCTGAGGGACATATGCAGTATGTCCCGTGCAGTAATCGGAAAGAGGCTTGTCCACCGCTTTCTTGCGATATTTGGCTGTTTATCAGATGCGTACGCGTAAGGTCCGGGCGTAGAGCCTTGTCAGGAGACCCCTTAGTCTGCCTGCCGTTAGGGATACTGCACAGAACACCGTGTTCGCAATTGTGAAAGACATCCAAGCTTTCTTGGCGGTCGACGGCTATTATACTACCCAAGAACCGTTCTGTAAAGCATTTTTTACCAGTTTTCCAAAATCTTTAAACGCAAAAAGGAAACAGCAGTCCGGAGAAACGCTGAACACTCCGGACTGCCGCGCATATCAGTTCACAGAGCCGGGCAGCCTTGTAATGGCTTGCCGATCAGAGTATAATTTATGTGTTCAGACGACCTGTCAGTCGTTGGATTTCCTTTTGCGGAAGAGATATTCGTCGAGTTCTTTTCTGACCTTTTCGGGGATCTCGCGCGATACAGGGCAGACGGCAGAATTTGCCATTCGCCTTGTGAATTCGGTTATGAATGTAATGTCAGACTTCAACTGGCCCATCGACAGCACGTCCGCGAGATCGTAACGGCAGTGGATCGGAGCGACGCTCCCGCCCGCTAACCGGGCAAGAGACACTGCGGGCACGCCTTTGTCCGCGAAGCTGGTTGAGTCGCTAGAATAGACCCCGGTGCGGGATTCTATCGGAAAGCCGAGTTCAGCGCCCATGTAAGTGAGATAGTGAGAGAGCTTTTCCTCCGCTGAGACGCAGGAGATGAATTTCCCCATAATAGTGCCGATCATATCCAGGTTTATATTCAGAGCGATATTTTTGATATCCTCTTCATGGTCTCTCACATATGCCTTTGAACCGAGCAGCCCGCGTTCCTCGCTGCCGCAGAAGATGAAACGCAGCCCATAGTTGAGTTCTTTGCCTTTCAGCGCGTCCATGACGCCGAGAAGGCCTACGCAGCCGGACATGTTGTCGTATGCGCCGTGAGACAGTGCTGTGGAGTCGTAATGAGCGGTAAGGACGATGTATTCGCGCCGCTTTCCCGGGATATCGGCTACAACGTTCCGGGATTGCCCGTCATACTCGTTCTGGCGTATCGAGATGCGGATTTTTTTTGCGCCGGTTCTGACAAGTTTTACCGCAGTGGCGGCGTTGAGCATCGCGCACGGCAGTTTTTCCCCGTCCCCGACCACATACTCGCGCAGGTCGCGTTCATCTATATCCTCGTTCGGGTAATGTATATCCCCGTACCGGAAGAGGATGCCCTTCGCTCCCGCATCGAGAAGATCGTGGTATGCAAAGTAACCTATCACTGACGAGTCCAGCAGGACAATCCTGTCTTTTGCTCCCGCGACGGAGACCTTGTCCAGACCGGGCATATAGTAAAGTTCACTTTCGACGTCTCCGCTCCCGCAGCAGAAGATGCCTTTACATGGAATCTCCTTTCCGTCTGCGAAGACGCGGGCACTTTCGATCTCGGCCATCGGCACACGGAATGATTCTATTTCCGCATGTACGCCGAGTTCTTCGCACTTTTCCTTCAGATACTCTGCGACTCTGAGTTCTTCGGCTGTTCCGCTCCGATGCACGAAGTCGGTATCCTTGAAGATATTTCTCATTTTTGCAGTGTTCATATGTGTGATCTCCCTCCGGCTGGTTTTCTTTGAAAAAGCAGTCGCCGCAAGCGAAAAACGCTTGCGGCGGTGTGGCGGAGAAGGAGGGATTCGAACCCTCGAGACCCTTATGAGGCCTACACGATTTCCAATCGTGCGCGCTCGACCAAACTACGCGACTTCTCCACGTTTGGACGACCGTTAAATGCGGTTCACTTGTACAGCCATGTCATTATAAGGGATATGAGGACGGAAGTCAAGAGGTATTTTCCGCCGCGGCGGCAGTCAAAATTTCTGCGCGTATGCGCGTATGGAGGACAGTTATGATCAGCTGGGAAGAGCTAAGAAGCGAGTGCTTACAGTGCAAGAAATGCGCTCTGTGGGAGACCAGGACGAACGTGGTGTTCGGAGTCGGCAGACAGGACGCGGAGGTGCTGTTCATCGGCGAGGGACCCGGTGAGAACGAGGATCTTCAGGGCGAGCCGTTCGTCGGACGCGGCGGGAAACTGCTGGACGACATGCTCAGGATAATCGGGCTCGACAGGAATGAGAACATTTATATAGCGAATATCGTAAAGTGCCGTCCGCCCCAGAACCGCGATCCGCTGAACACGGAGCAGGAGGCCTGCATGGACTGGCTCCGGGCGCAGTACAGGCTTATAAAGCCGAAGGTAGTGGTCTGCCTCGGGCGAATAGCGGCGAAGGCTCTCATAAAGGACGATTTCAAGATTACACAGGAACATGGACGCTGGTTTGATAAGGACGGCGTCAAGTTCACGGCTATCTATCATCCTGCGGCTCTGCTGCGTGATCCGGGCAAGCGCCCCGAGACATTCGTCGATCTTAAGGAGATCAGACGGATGATAGAGGAAACGTGCGTGCACACATACATGGGGAAAGAATAAGATGGACGGAACACGTGAGCTTAAAGCGCTGTGGCGGACTGTCTTCGGCGATCCTTCCGAGGTGATCGACGCGTTCTTTTCCGCCTTTTACGCTCCGGAACTCTGCGTAAAGGAGCTCTCTGACGGTAAGACCGTGTCCGCCTGCTATATTATGCCGTTGGGCGATCTCGTATATCCTGACGGCGAAAGAGAGCGGTGCGCGTCTGTATATGCGCTCGCGACGCTGCCCGAACTCAGGGGACGGGGAGCAGCCACCAGAGTCACGGAAGAAGCCGTTTCCAGGGCGAAGGAGCTTGGATTCAAATCCGTAGTCCTTCACCCCGCCACAGAAAAACTGTTCGGTTTTTACAGAAGACGCGGTTTCAGGACGGCATTCCGGGCCCGCGGACTGCTTGCGGCAAAGGAGTGTACCAGTGAGCCGGAACGCGTCTCACCGGCGGAATACCGGGCGATCCGGGAGGAGTTGCTCCGCGGAAGGCTGCACATCGACCATGACGAGCGGAGCCTTGCTTTTCAGGATACGCTGTGCACCTTTTCGGGAGGCGGGCTGTTCCGCACCGCCGAAGGCTGCTTCATAGCGGAGGGCTCTGAGATCAAAGAGCTTTTGGGCGGTGCCTGCACAGGCACGCTGTATTCCGGCCTTCCCGCAAGGACGCCGTGCGGGGACGGCGAAGGAGTGCCATTCGGTATGATATACAGTGAACGGCCAGCCGAAGACGGCTGGATGGGGCCGGTATTTGACTGACGAACGGAGAAAACATATGACCCGAGAGGAATTTGAAAAGAGATTTATCGCGGCGCGGCGTTCGTCGATCGCCCGTGATTTCGAAAAGCTCAACGATATGCAGCTGCAGGCCGTTCTGACTACGGAGGGACCTCTGCTCTTGCTTGCCGGGGCGGGGAGCGGAAAGACGACTGTGCTCATAAACCGCATCGCAAATCTTCTCCGCTACGGGCGCGGTTCGGACACTGATCTTGTCCCTGAGCAGGCAACGGAGGAAGACCTTGCTTATCTTGAGAAGTATGCTGCCGGCGGGGAGGCGGACAGGGAACGGGTAGGCAGGCTGTGCGCGGTCGACCCCGTCGAACCGTGGAGACTCATTGCAATAACGTTTACGAACAAGGCGGCAGATGAGATGAAGAGCCGCCTCGAGCGCATGCTCGGGGAAGAGGCGTATGACATCTGGGCGATGACCTTCCACTCCGCGTGCGTACGCATTCTGAGGCGGGATATAGACAGGCTCGGTTTCGATCCGTCTTTTACGATCTACGACACCTCTGACAGCCAGTCGCTTATGAAGCGCATAATCAGGGAACTGGATCTGGACGATAAGACGTACAACTACAAGTCTGTTCTCACCGTCATCAGCAAGGCGAAGGACGAGATGATGTCCGCCGAGGCCTATGCGGCGGCCGCAGACAGGACGACTGACATCAGAAAGCGGAACATAGGACGCGCGTATATGGAATACTCCCGCAGGATGCGCGACGCGAATGCCCTCGATTTCGATGATCTGATACTCTTTACCGTACGCCTGCTGCTGGATCATCCTGAAGTCAGGGACTATTATCAGCGGCGGTTCCGCTATGTGCTCATAGACGAGTATCAGGACACGAACAATCTCCAGTACATGTTTGCGAGCCTTCTCGCAGGCGGGCACAAAAACATATGTGTTGTGGGCGACGACGACCAGAGCATATACAAGTTCCGCGGTGCTACCATTGAGAACATACTGAGTTTTGAAAGTAACTATAAAGGCGCGCGGACCATACGTCTGGAGCAGAATTACCGCTCGACGGGACATATCCTGGCGGCGGCAAACTCAGTTATCAGGAACAACACCGGCCGCAAGGGAAAGGAACTCTGGACGGAGAGCGGATTGGGTGAAAAACCCGTGCTGTACATAGCGTCCGACGAAAGAGACGAGGCGCAGTACGTGGCGGGGAAGATCCTGGCGGAGGCGGCCTGCGGAGGCAGATGGAGCGATAACGCTGTCCTCTACCGCATGAATGCCCAGTCCAACGCGATGGAGTTCGCCTTCAAGAGGAACGGGATACCGTACAAGATCATAGGCGGAACGCGGTTCTTCGAACGGGCTGAGATCAAGGACATGCTCTCTTATATGTGTACGGTCCAGAATCCTTCCGATGATCTTCGTCTGCTCCGGATCATCAACCAGCCGCCCCGCGGGATAGGGGAGACCACGGTCGAGAATCTGCGCCAGATAGCAGTGACGCGCGGCGTTCCCATATTCGAAGTCCTGCAGGACGCTGGCCGGATAGATGTACTCAGCCGTTCCGCCGCGAAGCTCGGAAAATTTGCCGAGCTCATCGGGGACATGCGGGCAGCCGCGGAAAACATACCGCTGGACGAATTTTACGATATGCTTCTTGAGAAGACCGGCTATGAGGCGATGCTAAGGGAGAGGATGACGGACGAGAACGTGACCCGTCTTGAGAATGTCCAGGAACTCAAGAGCAACATCACCGCGTACATGAAAGAAAACGGAGACGATGCGACCCTGGCCGGTTTCCTTGATGAGATCGCGCTCTATACGGATATAGACCAGTATGACCGGAACAGCGACAGCGTCGTTATGATGACGATGCACAGCGCGAAAGGCCTGGAGTTCAAATCGGTGTTCATAGTCGGCGCGGAGGAGGGAATATTCCCCGGTACGCGTTCCATCGGCGAACCGGACGAGATGGAAGAGGAACGCCGTCTGTGCTATGTCGCCATGACCCGGGCGAAGGAGAGACTCTTTCTGGTATGCGCAAGGCACAGGATGCTGTTCGGCAGAACGACGGCGGGGAAGGTCTCGAGATTCGTCGACGAGATTGACAGGGAGCACATAAACCGTCCGCCGGAATCCGGGAACACCTTCGCGTTCGGAGGAGAATCCGACGCGTGGGACACAGGCTACGGGGGATATTCCGGAGACCGTTACGGTGGATACGGCCGCGGCCGCGGCTTTGAGGACGCCGTGAGCGACGGCTACGGATACGGCCGCAGGCCAGCTGCTCCAAGGAAAAAAACGATATCCCGCCCGGCTGCGGCGCCGGCGAAGTATGTTCCGCTTTTTGCGGCCGGGGACAGGGTGGAGCACAGCGCTTTCGGCAAGGGCGTTGTTACGAAGGTACAGCCGACTGGCAACGACGCACTTCTCGAGGTCGAGTTCGACGCCGTGGGAAAGAAGCGGCTTATGATGAAGTCCGCCGCAAAATACATGACCAAACTGTGACAAGAACAAATGCGCAGATAACGGAGAGAAATGGGACAGGATAAGAAGAAAAAAAGGCTGGCTTTCGCGGCGCTGATCGCGATGACCTTTATATGGGGCACGTCGTTCGTCATACTCAAGAATACGCTTGAGAGCATATCTACGCTGTATATCCTCGCTGTGCGGTTCACCGGTGCGGCCTTGATCATGGCGGTATTCGGAGCGCGGGAATGGAGAAAAGCAGACCGGAAATACCTGATCGGCGGGGCGCTCATGGGAGCCTGCATGTTTGTTGCCTATGTGTTTCAGACATACGGGCTGGTATATACGACGCCGGGAAAGAACGCCTTTCTGACGACGACCTACTGTGTGATAGTACCGTTCCTTTACTGGCTGATCCGCGGGAGAAAGCCTGACGGATGGAATATTGCGGCCGCAGTGCTGTGCGTTATCGGAGTGGGACTGATTTCGCTGGACGCTAAACTATCAGTCAACAAAGGAGACATCCTGACAGTCATATGCGGCCTGTTCTACGCGCTCCATATCATAGTATCCGCTGCATACGTGCGCGGCAGGAGCGTGATCCTGCTCACGGCTGTCCAGTTCGGGACCGCCGCCGTTCTGTCCTGGATATCGGCGGTCATGTTCGCGCCGGCGCCGTCAGGAGCGCCCGCTTCCGCATGGCTAAGCGTGGCGTATCTCTGCATCATGTGCACGGCTGTCTGTTTCGGACTGCAGGCTTTCGGACAGAAGTATTCTCCTCCCTCGCAGACAGCGGTCATAATGACGCTGGAATCCGTATTCGGGGCGGCGATATCCGTCGTGTTCTTCAACGAAAAGCTGACGCTGAAAATATTTTTGGGATTTGCCGCGATGTTCATCGCCGTGCTTATAAGCGAGACTAAACTTAGTTTTCTCAGACGCGGCAGACAAGACGCTGAATAAGGGATCTGCAGCGGGCGCGGCCTATCCGCGCCCGTTTCCTTTATTACGGCCGCCGAAAGCGCGTTTTGACGAGATAATCGGACGAATATCGGCGTTTTCTGTTGATATTCGTCCTAAATGATTGTATTGTACAAGTATCCTTAAATACAGAACGGAGGTCTAGTTCATGCAGAGAAGAGAGGCATTCTCCTCGAGACTGGGATTCATCCTGATCTCAGCCGGATGCGCCATAGGCCTGGGCAACGTGTACCGCTTTCCGATCTGGTGCGGCGCGTACGGCGGCGGCATTTTCCTCGTATGCTACATAGCGTTCCTGATACTGCTCGGCATTCCCGTCATGACGGTCGAATACGCCGTCGGCCGCGGAAGCCAGCGGAGCATCGCAAATTCCTTCGACGTATTGGAGAAAAAAGGCCAGAAATGGCACCTCATGAAGTATCTGGGCGTTGCAGGCAACTACCTGCTCATGATGTTCTATACCGTCATTGCAGGCTGGTTCCTCATCTACTTCGTTAAGTACCTAACCGGCTCGATAATGACCGTGACCGAGGGCCTCGAAGTGGGGGAGGCGACCGCGGCGCTCGGTGGAGTTTTCGGCGGTATCGCTACGAATTTCAGCCTGAACGTAATTATCACGATAATCGTGATCGTTCTGGGCTTCGGCATCTGCGCGCTCGGTCTGAACAACGGCGTCGAGAAGATCACCAAAGTCATGATGGTCCTGCTGCTCCTGCTCATTCTCGGACTCGGCATTTACGCCTGCACGATGCCCGGCGCGGCAGAAGGTCTTAAATTCTACTTCATCCCCTCGGCGGCAAACGTTAAACAGTACGGGCTGACTACGGTGCTGTCCGCGGCGATGAGCCAGGCGTTCTTCACATTAAGCCTCGGCATCGGTTCCATCGCGATCTTCGGCAGTTATATCGGCAAGGACAGGTCGCTCCTCGGAGAGACGTTCACGGTCGTCGGACTCGATACGTTCGTAGCGCTCATGTCCGGACTTGTCATCTTCCCGGCATTCTTCACGTTCAACCCCGGCGCGATGCAGGTGGTCGAGCAGCCGGGAGAAGTCGGTGCAGGCTTCCTGTTCACAACGCTCTCCTCGATCTTCAACCATATGGCGGGCGGCCGTATAATCGGCACGCTGTTCTTCCTCTTCATGGTCTTCGCAGCGATGTCCACCGTAGTGGCGGTGTTCGAGAACATCATGTCGTTCTGGCTCGAATGGACGAAGCTCAAGAGATGGCAGATAGCTGGTATCAACGTCATCATGCTCGCTGTCCTTACTCTGCCGTTCATAATGGCGAACTGCACGGGCGGGTTCTTCTCGAAGAGCATCTTCCTCGGACGTAACTTCGGAGATTTTGAGGATTTCCTGGTGTCCAACCTTGCACTCCCGCTGGGAAGCCTTATATATGTGCTCTTCTGTACGTGGCGTTCCGGCTGGGGATGGGACAACTACTTTACCGAGGTCAACAGCGGCAACGGCGCCAAGGTGCCAGCCTGGCTTCGTCCGTATATGACCTATGTGCTTCCACTGATCATTCTGGTAGTTCTCGTGATGTCTCTCATCTGACGCAAAAGGTATCGGCGGTTGTAAAAGAAAAGAAGCGGCCGGACGGACTGTCTAGTCCGCCCGGCCGCGTTTTTGCGTCCGGCGCTGCATGAATGACCGCCGCGGGATGCGGGGAAGCCTGAAACTGTCAGCCGAGAGCGGCGAGGCTCTCCGTTATATTAGCGATCAGAGCTCTTGCCTTGTCCGCTTTTTCGCGTTCCGCGGCCACTATGTTCTCGGGTGCGCGGGAAACGAATTTTTCGTTGCTGAGTTTCGCCTCGATGCGGGCAAGCTCGTCTTCTGCCTTCGAGAGTTCCTTGCGCATGCGCTCGCGCTCCTTGTCAAGATCCACGAGTTCGCTGAGCGGCATGTACATCTTGGCGTCGTCGGTAACGACGGTGACCATGCCGTTCGTATCTGCGGGAGGCTCGGAAGTGATGGTCACCTCGCCGGCGTATGCGAGCTTTGAGAGATAGACCTTGCCGGCAGAGAACACGTCTGCGCTGTCGGAGACGATGATGAGGTGCGGCTTTTTTGAAGGCGGCACGTTCATATCCGCACGGCGTGCCCTGACGGCGCGCACGGCGGCCATGATCTTTTCAAATCCAGTCTCCTCTTTCGGGAAAGACAGGTCCTCGCGGAATTCCGGATACTTCTCGATGATAAGAGCTTCTCCGTCGTGAGGCAGAGCCTGGAAGATCTCTTCCGTTATGTACGGCATGAAGGGATGGAGAAGCTTGAGTATCTCTGTGAGCACGTAGAGCAGCACTTTCTGTGCGCGGAGATTGGCCTCGGGATCGCCGCTGTTGAGACGCGGCTTAGCAAGTTCGATGTACCAGTCGCAGTAACTGTCCCAGATGAAGTCGTAGATCTTGCTCGCGGCCACGCCGAGCTCGAACTTGTCGATGTTCTCGCAGACCTCTTTCGCAAGTGTGTTAAGTTTCGACAGGATCCATCTGTCCTCGAGTTCGAGAGTGTCGGGGAGCTCGTTCTTATCGATCGTGAGGTTCATCATCACGAAACGCGTGGCGTTCCATATCTTGTTGGCGAAGTTGCGCATCGCCTCGCAGCGCTCCACGTAAAAGCGCATGTCGTTTCCGGGAGAGTTACCGGTGATGATATTGAAGCGCAGAGCATCCGCGCCGAAGCGGTCGATCATCTCGATGGGGTCGACGCCGTTTCCTGCGGATTTGGACATCTTCTTGCCCTGAGGGTCACGGATAAGGCCGTGGATGAGGACGGTGTGGAACGGTTCCTTCTTCATATGTTCCATGCCGGAGAAGATCATCCTGGCGACCCAGAAGAATATGATGTCGTAACCAGTGACGAGGACGTCGGTCGGATAGAAGTACTCGAGGTCCTCGGTCTTTTCCGGCCAGCCCAGAGTGGAGAACGGCCAGAGTGCAGATGAGAACCATGTGTCGAGAACGTCGGGATCGCGCTGGATATTAGTGCTTCCGCACTTTTCACATTTTTCGGCGTCTTCCCGGGACACGGTGACGTGTCCGCAGTCGGCGCAATACCACGCCGGGATCTGATGCCCCCACCAGAGCTGGCGGGAGATGCACCAGTCACGGACGTTGTTCATCCAGTTGAGATATGTCTTGGAGAATCTGTCCGGCACGAACTTTATCGTGCCGTCTTCGACTACGCGGATGGCCTCTTTTGCGAGCGGGCCCATCTTCACGAACCACTGGTCGGAGGCGAGCGGTTCCACGTCGGAATGACAGCGGTAGCAGGTGCCGACGTTGTGGACGTGCTCCTCGATCTTAACGAGGTAGCCTTGCTCCTCAAGATCATGTACGATGGCCTTTCTCGCCTCGTACCTGTCCATGCCGTTGTACTTGCCGCCGTTTATGATCTTGGCCTCGCCGTCGAGTATGAGCACCTGTTCCAGATCGTGGCGGAGACCGACCTCGAAGTCGTTCGGGTCATGACACGGCGTCATCTTGACGCAGCCGGTGCCGAACTCCATATCCACGTATTCATCGGCGATGATGGGTATCTCCTTGTTGACGAGGGGAAGGATACATGTCTTGCCGACGATATCCGTGTAGCGATCGTCGTTTGGATTCACGGCGACGGCCGTGTCGCCGAGCATGGTCTCCGGACGTGTAGTCGCAACGGTCACGTAACCGCTCCCGTCCGTAAGAGGATAGCGGATGTGCCAGAAGTGTCCGGGCTTCTCTTCATATTCGACCTCTGCGTCGGAGAGCGCCGTCGTGCATTTCGGGCACCAGTTTATGATGCGCTTGCCTTTATAGATCAGACCCTTTTCATAGAGAGAACAGAAGACCTCGCGGACAGCTTTTGAGCATCCTTCGTCCATGGTGAAACGCTGGCGGTCCCAGTCGCAGGACGAGCCGAGCGTTTTGAGTTGCTCTACGATCCTGTTGCCGTATTTGTTCTTCCATGCCCATACTTCATCGAGGAATTTCTCGCGGCCGAGGTCGAAACGGGTGAGACCTTCGTTGCGGAGCTTCTCCTCGACCTTGATCTGAGTCGCGATGCCGGCATGGTCATAACCGGGAAGCCACAGTGCGGCATAACCCTGCATGCGCTTATAACGTGTCAGAACGTCCTGTATGGTCTCGTCGAACGCATGACCCAGGTGCAGCTGACCGGTGACGTTCGGAGGCGGTATCACGATAGTGAACGGTTTCTTTTCCGGATCGCGTTCGGCATGGAAATATTTGCCCTTGAGCCAGAAATCGTAGATCTTCGATTCCACGGCCTTGGGGTCATAGATTTTCGGTAATTCCTTCATATGTTTAATCCTCCTGACAGCTTGTAAAAAAGAATGCGCCCTGAAAACTCAGGGCGCAGTTAAGCACGGTACCACCTGATCGCCGCGCATAAGAACGCGGCACTCATCATCACGGTAACGGCGTGTTGCCGCCGGAACTTAAAGCGCTGTCGGCGCGGTTCGGTCCCGGAGCTCGGGGGCGACGTTCGGGGGCGCGTCATGAGAGCTTTCACCTAACGCTCTCTCTCTGAAATGGCCGCGCGGCCTACTCCTCCCCGTCAAAGCCTTTGACATTGCGACGATTATAATTTATGTTTCGGTATTTGTCAATATCTCTCCCGGCATTCAGGAGATCATTTCGATCATGTGCTCCTTGGATTCGGCGCCGTATGCCTTGGAACTGATCTCGCCGTCTTTGAAGCAGATGATGGTGGGTATGAGCCTTATCTTGAAGCGGGAAGCCAGCTCGACTTCGCGGTCAATATCCACCTTGGCGATGACCGCCTTCCCGTCGTATTCATCCGAAAGTTCCTCCATGATGGGCGCGATCATCTGGCAGGGGCCGCACCATGCTGCCCAGAAATCCACCAGCACGGTGCCTTTGGAGATGACTTCGTCGAAATTATCCTTTGTAAGATGTATAACGGCCATTGAAACAGATACCTTTCGAGTTTATTTCTGTGCGTCGAGGTACTTTACGGCAGCGAAGGCGGCGAGCTGCCCCTCTCCGACTGCTTTGGCTACCTGATAGGGTGTCCCCGTACAGTCTCCCGCGGCGAATATGCCGGGGATATTCGTCTCGCCGGAAGCACCGGTGCGGATGTGGTTGTTTTCAAGCTCGAGTCCGGGAACAAGGACGTCCGGAGCTACGGAATCCCTCAGGACGAACACTCCGTCGCAGCTGCGCCGCTGCCCTTCGATCTCGATCCACTCGACTCTGTTTTCACCGCCGATGGCGATCTTTTTCGAGTCGGTCGTGAATACGTTGCAGCCTATTGAGCTGAGATACTCCGCCTCTTCTGCGGCGTCAGCCGCAAGACATATTGCACATACTTCCTTTCCGCGGTACAGCATGCCGTCGCAGGTCGCGCAGTAGCTGACGCCGCGCCCGAGGAGCTCCCGCTCTCCGGGGAAGGAAGATGTCCTGACGACTCCGGGGGCAAAAATGAGGGCGCGGGCTTCGATCATCTCCATGCCGTATCCGACGAATATCGAATCATCGTTGGGGAGGATGGTCTGGACTTTTCCCGTAAAGATCTCTGCGCCGAGCGAACGGGCGTGTGAAATAAGCGCTTCCGAGAGCTCCGCACCGGTAACGCCGGGCATGCCCGGGTAATTATCTATGCGTTCGGCTTTGTAGAGACCGCTCTCTGAAGCCGGATTCGACACGACGGCTACGCTTTTGCCGCGGACGAGCGCGGTTATGGCAGCCGAGATACCGGCCGGGCCGGTCCCTATTACAGCGATATCGTACATGACTTATCCTCCGTTGAATCAGTATTCTTACAGCCGGTCATCTCAATTCCGGCAGAAACATCATTTGTATGTGCGGTTTCTGTGTGTACGGATGTTTCTTCAGCTCGTCTCAGCCGAGTTTCTGAAGAGCCTTTTCCACACGGGACAAAGTCTCCGCACGGCCCAGGATACGGCAGATCTCAACGGCGCCGCCCGGGGTGACCGCCTTGCCGGAGACCGCGATGCGAAGCGGCCACATGACCTTTGCGTTCTTGACTTCGAGTTTCTCGGAGAGACCGGTGAGCAGCGCGAGTATGGACTCGTCAGTCCACTCGGGAAGGTCGCGGAGGAGCGGAAGCAGCGTGTTCAGCATCTCGCGGGAACTGTCAGCGTCCGTCTTGGACTTCTTGTGTGTGAAGAGCTCTATATCGTAATCCGGGAGCTCGTCGAAGAAATCGACTTTCTCGGGTATGTCGGTCAGTTTCTCGCAGCGCTGCTGCAGGAGGGCCGCGATCGCCGCTGTATCGGTCTCCGGTTTTCTGACGCTCCGACGGATATACGGCTCGGCTACTTCGGCAAATCTTTCGGGAGCCATGGCCCTGATGTATTCGCTGTTGAAATGGGTGAGCTTCTCTATGTCGAAGATCGCAGGAGATTTGGACAGGTTCTCGATCTTGAAAATGTCTATGAGCTCGTCGAGAGTGTATATCTCGCGCTCACCGCCGGGGCTCCATCCCAGGAGCGCGACGTAGTTTACGACGGCGTCGGACAGATAGCCCATCGCGATGAGATCCTCGTATGAAGGGTCGCCCTTTCGCTTTGACATCTTGTTGTGAGCGTCACGCATGACGGGGGAGCAGTGGACGTAGTTGGGGACGTCCCAGCCGAATGCCTGGTAGAGCAGGTTGTATTTCGGGGCAGAGGACAGATATTCCGTACCGCGTACGACATGAGTGATGCCCATGAGATGGTCGTCGATTACGTTTGCGAAATTGTAAGTCGGAAGGCCGTCGGATTTTATCAGGACGTTTTCGTCCAGACTGTCGTTCGGGACGGTGATGTCTCCGAAGATCATGTCGGAGAAGGTCGTGGTACCCGCCTCCGGTATGCGCTGGCGCACCACGTAGGGCGCGCCCGTGGCGATCTTTTCAGCGATCTCCTCCTCGGTCATCGAAGAACAGCCGCAGTGGTGCTTTTTTATGGTCGTCCCTTCTGCGACCTCCTGAGCTTCGTCCTCGTCTTTCCCGCAGAAACAGCGGTACGCGCCGCCGCGCTCGATGAGGAGTTCCGCGTATTTTCCGTAGAGATCGCGTCTCTCGGTCTGGATATAGGGGCCGACGGGACCGCCGACATCGGGGCCCTCGTCGTGGGTGATGCCGCAGTTTTCGAGCGTCTTATAGATGACGTCTACGGCGCCTTCGACCAGACGGCCCTGGTCGGTGTCCTCGATGCGGAGGATGAAGGTGCCGCCCAGGCTGCGGGCTATGAGATATGTGTAGAGCGCGGTGCGCAGGTTGCCGACGTGCATGTACCCGGTCGGGCTGGGCGCAAAGCGGGTGCGGACCTTTCCCTTCGGGATGCGGGCTTCCATCTGATCAAACCACGCCTTATCGGTGTGCATAAATATCAATCCTTTCAAAACTGGTGTTACTGGATATCGGATGCTTCGGGCGCTTCCGGCGCAGGAGCATCCGGGGGAGGAGCTTCGACAGGAGCTGTGCCGTTAACGAACTGCATCTCCTGCCACTGCTGTCTGGTGATGAGGAGCTGACGGGGCTTCGACCCCTCGAAGGGACCGACAACACCGATTTCCTCCATCTGGTCGACTATCCTCGCAGCGCGGGAATAGCCGAGCTTCAGACGGCGCTGAAGCATGGATACCGAAGCCTGTCCGGACTCGAAGATGACGTCTACTGCCTGTGGGAGCAATTCGTCGTAATCGTTTTTCTGGGCGTCCTGGGCTGATGTGTCGGCCGGCTTGTTCTTATCGTCTCGGGTGACCTCGTCCATCTCGGAGATGACCCTCTCGTCATATCTCGCTTCACTGCTCTTCTTGATGAAGTTCACGACTTTTTCACGCTCGGCGTCAGACACCCATGCGCCCTGAATGCGTATCGGTTTTCCTACGCCGATGGGCGCATAGAGCATGTCGCCGTTGCCGACGAGTTTGTCGGCGTTGCCGCCGGCGTCCAGGATTATGCGGGACTCGAGAGAGCTGGAGACCTTCAGAGCGATGCGGGAGGGGATGTTGGCCTTCATGAGGCCTGTTATGACGTCGGCACGCGGGCTCTGCGTGGCGATGATGAGGTGAATGCCGGCCGCGCGGCCCATCTGTGCGACGCGGCAGATCGACTCTTCGACCTCCTTTGCGGCCTGCAGCATGAGGTCGGCAAGCTCGTCGATGACGACTGTTATGCGCGGTATCGTAGGAGCCTCACCGCTCTCGCGCATGAGCTCGTTATAGCCGTCAATGTCGCGTGCCCCTGCTTCTGAGAAGAGGCGATAGCGCTTCATCATCTCGACGACAGCCCACTGAAGCGCGCCGGCGGCCTTCTTGACATCTGTTACGACAGGTACCAGAAGATGCGGAATGCCGTTGTATATTCGGAATTCGACCATCTTCGGGTCTATCATGATGAAGCGGGCTTCTTCCGGAGTGGATTTATAGAGGATACTGATGATCAGCGCGTTGAGACATACGGATTTACCGGAGCCGGTAGTGCCCGCGACCAGAAGGTGCGGAAGCTTCGAGATATTCCCGACTATCGCCTCGCCGCCTATGTTCTTGCCTATGGCAAAAGTCAGAGGGGAGGTAGAGTTGCGGAATTCGGGCGTATCTAGGATATCGCGCAGCAGCACGCTGCTGACAAGTTTGTTCGGGACCTCGATGCCCACGGTGGATATCTTGTTGGGCATGGCGGCGATCCGCACGCCGCTGGCGCCGAGAGAGAGGGCTATATCGTCCGCGAGACCGGTCAGACGGCTCAGTTTTATGCCGGCTTCCAGCTCCGCCTCATAGCGGGTGACCGTAGGCCCGCGGGTATAGTTGTTGATATGAACGTTCACGCCGAAGCTGCGGAAGGCGGCTTCCAGCCTTTCGCTGTTGACGCGGGCTTCTTCTGTGCCGTCGGCCTTCGCGTTTTTGTTCACGGAAAGGAGATCGAGAGGCGGGAAGATATACGAGGGGGGCGCGTTCTCAGCTTCTTCAGGAACGGTAAACTCACCGTTATCCGTTTCGGGAGCGGCCTTTGCAGCCGGAGCTACGGGCTTGGACTCCATGAAAGGTATATCGAGAGGCACGTCCTCGGCTGCAGCGGGTTCAGGCTCTGCAACCGGAACAGGTTCGGGCACGGGTTCAGGCGCGGGCTCCGGCTCCGTCGCTGCCGCCCCGGAGATCGCTTCGCCTGGGGTTATAACGCCGGGCTTTTTGTTGAACAGGCCGGTGGACTCCTTCGCCGGTGTATCAGGGGCCGGAACCGGTTCTTCACCGTCGAGAGGAATGTCTATCGGCCTGCGTCTGCGAAGACCCGCACGCGGGGAAACTTCAGGTTCAGGTACGGGCTCCGGTATGGGTGCGGGTTCCGGCTCATAATCATCATCGTCATATTCGCGCTCACGGCGGGCCCTGTCGCGGAAGGTGCGGAAGATGGAGACCAGCGTCATATCGCATACAGCCAGGACGAGAAGCACGAGACAGATAAAGAACAGTATGAATCCGCCGACTCGGCTGAAGAGATAGGTCAGCAGCTGCGAAAGGCCTCCTCCGATTGCTCCGCCGGAGGCCAGCGCGACGCCGTCTTTCCACAGCGCGGTGAGATAGCCGCTGCCCGAATAAGAGTTGCGGCATATGAGCAGATGGATGAGTCCGCCAAGCACGATGGGGAGCAGTAGCGCGCATACCGTTCGAAGGATGAACGGCCTGTTTCTAATGAACAGGACGAAGATGCCTGCGACTATGAGGAGAGGAGGCGTGAACCAGAATCCCCAGCCGACAAGTCCCTTAATGGTATCGCAGAGCAGCTTGATAAAAACTCCGTTTGCGTTGAAATAACCGATGCCGGAGGCTACCCCGAGAAACAGAAGCACAATCCCTATGCCAACGCGCCAGTAGGCAGCTGTACGTTCGGGAGAACGGTTGGCGGGAGCAGAACGGGTCTGGCTCTTCTTCGCCGGTGCGCTCTTTTTCGTTTTGGCGGGTGCCTTTCTTTTTGTCTGCGCCATTTTGTTACCTCTTTACCAACAGCCCGGGTCAGCTTCCGCTCTTAAGCAGTAAGATGAGCTGCAAAACGTGGCCGGGGCTTTCATTTTTGTGTCTTTCATCTGACAGGATATGCCTGCCGGAACGCGGGCCTGATCTCAGCGCCAGACCTGCCGGACGGGCAGAGGTAGATGTCAGAGGATTATCGAGAGCAGTATGGCAAGAAGGCCGACGGCCCAGCAGTAGTAGGCGAATCTGCCGAATTTGCCGCTGCTCATGATCTTTTTCAGGAATCCTATCGCGAAGTATCCGACAACGGCGGATACAACGAAACCGATAAGGTATACGGGAATCAGCGACCAGTCGATGCCTGTTTTAAAAGCGTCAAAGAGGCTCAGGATGAGAGAGCCGAGGACGGCCGGGATCGATAAGAGAAGAGAAAAACGTACCGCGTAGTTTCGGTCGAGACCGCGGGAGATGCCGACCGTGATCGTGGTGCCGGAACGTGAAAGGCCGGGTATCAGGGCGATTGCCTGGCCGACGCCGATAAGCAGAGCGTCGAGCACAGTCATGGTTTTCTCGTTTTTTTTGCCCTCTTTCAGGTATTTGTCAGAGGCATACAGCAGCGCGCCTGTTACGAGCAGGGCGAAGCCGATGAATACGGTCTTGCCGTAGAGCAGACTGATCTTGCTGTAGAAGGGGACAAGGATGAAGAGAGGCAGTGTGCCGACGATGATGAAAAGCGCCTGTCTGGCCGGCGGTACGAGCGGATCGCCGAATTCGGAAAAGTCGCTGCTTCCGCGCAGGAAGCGGATAAAGCCTTTTATCATGAGCGCTATGTCCTTGCGGTAGACCACGCATATCGAGACCAGCGTGCCCAGGTGCAGGAGCACATCGAACAACAGGTGCGATTCCTCCGCGTAGCCAAGCTTCAACAGGTTCTGGAGTATCGACAGATGGCCGGAGCTCGATATGGGCAGGAATTCAGTTATGCCCTGAACGATGCCCAGGAAAATTGACATTAGGATCGACATACTGTACCCTCCCCGGATATTAAAAGAACAGAAGAAATGCCGTCAGCAAGCCCGGCGCGAAACAGCTCCGCGGACGCACGGCAGCATATACCGATAATTTTAAACATTTTATCATATTCGGGCTGAAATTACCAGTATTTAAGGTTACTAATTCATTACAAACACAGACCCGGCGCAACGGTGTCATGTTTTTGCGTTTTTGCGCCGCGGTCAGAGCAATATATACCTGCCAGATTATTGACCGCAACGAATACTCTATGTATAATAGTAATATTATTCATATAGTGATTTGTAAAATGGGGGATAACATATGTCCGGAACAACCGACAGGCTCGCATGGGAGGACAGAATATCGCTCCGTCTGCGTGCATTGTACGAACAGTATGGCTACGGACGGTACCGTATGGGCAAGTTCGAGCCCTACGATATGTATCTCGCGAACAGAAAATTTCTCAAGAGCGAGACCGTAATAACTTTTACCGACCCGGGCGGACGCCTTATGGCGCTTAAGCCCGACGTTACGATGAGCATAGTAAAGAATACGCCGGACGATGCCGTGTCGCGGAAACTCTACTATGCAGAAAACGTGTTCCGCATGGCACACGGCAGCATGGAATACCGTGAGATCAGCCAGATCGGCATAGAGAGCATCGGCTGCGGTGACATCTACTCTGAGGCCGAAGTGCTTCTGCTCGCGCTGAAGACGCTCGAACTCATAAGCGAAGAGTATCTGCTGTGTGTCGGAAATATGGGCTTTGCCGACGCCGTGTTCCGCTCCTGTGGTCTCGCCGGAGATGAATACGAGACTGCTGCTGAGTACATAAGACAGAAAAATACCGGAGCTCTTGCAGCTCTTGCAGACAGACTTGCCTTGGACGCAGAGAGAAGACGCCTGCTTCTGACCGTGGCGTCTGTTTCCGCTCCGCTGGTGGATGCTCTCCGCACATTTGCGGATCTTCCGCTTCCGGAGGAGGCGGCGGACAGGCTTTCAGAACTCCGCGAACTTGGAGAAATACTGCTGACATGGGGATATGCCGACAGAGTCCGCGTCGACTTTTCCATAATCAATGATATGGATTATTACAACGGCATCGTGTTCCGCGGTTTCATACCCGGCGCACCGCGCGCCGTCCTGTCCGGAGGACGCTATGACAACCTCATGCGCCGTTTCGGAAAGCGGCAGAACGCAGTAGGGTTCGCGCTTTATTCCGGAGAACTTTCGCGGAAATTTACTGAGGAGCCGGAATACGACGTCGACGTGCTCATCGTCTACGGCGATGCCGCGCCTGCAGCGGTGCACAAGGCAGTTGTCTCCGCGATGTCGGAGGGGAAGACCGTGCGCGCCGAGAAGCATCACGATCCGGATGTGCGCGCTGCGAAGACAGTAGTACTCGGTGAAGCGGAGGTGGCCGGCAAATGATAAGAGTGGCACTGCCTAAAGGGCGTCTCGGAAACGACGTTTACGACAGATTCGCTGCTATAGGGTACTCATGCCCGGAGCTGAAAGGGAACAGCCGCAAACTTGTTTTTGAGGATGCGGAGAAGGGGATAAGCTACATATTGGTAAAGCCATCGGACGTAGCCGTATACGTCGAACGCGGCGCAGCGGATATAGGCGTCATAGGGCGCGACACGCTGCTCGAGTATTCGCCGGATGTATATGAGCTATGCGATCTCGGCCTGGGCCGCTGCAGCATCGCCGTGGCGGCTAAGAACGGCTGGAAAGACAACACCGCGCTGCCGCTCAGAGTCGCGACGAAGTACCCCAACGTTGCCAAGCGCTACTACGCAGCACAGAGCCGCGAGATAGACATCATAAACCTCCACGGGAGCATAGAGCTTGCCCCGATCGTCGGGCTCTCCGACGTCATCGTGGATATTGTGGAGACGGGCACGACTCTGAAAGAGAACGATCTGTCCGTAGTTACCCGGATAGAGGAATCCAGCGCGAGACTTATAGCGAACAAGAGCAGCTATATGTTCAAGAAGGACAGCATAGACGCCATAGTATCCGGAATGGGGGCGTTTGCAAAATGATCAGGATAATGAACGGTGTGGCGGACACGGCGGAGGTATTTGCCCGCAGCGTAAGCGCAACGCCGCCCGAAGTGGAATCTGCCGTAGACTCCGTACTGGCTGACGTCAGGACCCGCGGCGACGCAGCCCTGTTCGATCTTACGGAGCGGTTCGACGGAGTGCGCCCCGAATCGCTCCGGGTGACTGAGAGTGAAATCGAAGAAGCGTTTGCACTGTGTCCGGATGAGCTGATAGAGATGCTGAACAAGGCCGCGGACAATATACGCGAGTTCCATTCCAGACAGCTCCGTGAAGGATTCGAGTTCAAACGCGGAGACGCCGTTCTTGGACAGCGGGTTCTCCCGCTCGCAAGCGCCGGCCTTTATATTCCGGGAGGGACTGCGAGCTATCCTTCGACTGTTCTCATGAGCGCCGTACCCGCGCATATAGCGGGCGTCGGGCGCATAGTGATGGTGACTCCGCCGGGAAAAGACGGGAAGATCGCTCCGGCGATACTCGCGGCTGCACATATCGCAGGAGTAACTGAGATATACAAGGTCGGAGGCGCGCAGGCGATAGCCGCGCTGGCTTACGGCACGGAGAGCATAAAGCGCGTTGACAAGATCGTAGGTCCCGGCAACATCTTCGTGGCTACGGCAAAAAAGAAGGTCTTCGGGCTCGTGGATATAGACATGATCGCCGGTCCCAGCGAGATCCTGGTAGTGGCGGACGGCCGCGCGGATCCCGTTAACGTGGCGGCAGATATGCTGAGCCAGGCCGAGCACGACAGGCTGGCGGCGGCCGTTTTGGTGTGCACGGACGAAAGATTCGCCTCGGCGGTGAGCATGGAACTGGAGCGGCAGATACCGCTGCTTCCCCGTGCTGAGATCGCAAGGGCATCTGTAGATACGAATGGTAAGATAATCATAGTCCCCGATGTGGAGACAGCGGTCGAGATAGCGAACGCCATCGCGCCGGAGCATCTGGAGCTCTGCGTCGCTGAACCGTTCAGGTATCTTGGCTCCGTAAGAAACGCCGGAAGCGTCTTTCTGGGCGACAGCACTCCCGAGGCTCTCGGCGATTACTGGGCAGGACCGAACCATACGCTGCCCACCATGGGAACGGCGCGTTTTTCGAGTCCGCTTTCGGTCGATGAGTTCATAAAGCGCAGCAGCTATATCTGCTATACGCGCGAAGAACTCAAAAAAGCGGCGGACGGTATAGCGATGCTGGCGCGCAGTGAGGGGCTCGAGGCACACGCTCGCAGCGTAGAGATAAGATTCGAGGAAAGAAAATGAGCAGATTTTTAGACAGGAGGCTCTCTGGGCTGACACCCTACGTACCCGGTGAACAGCCCAAGGGGATAGAGGGGCTCATCAAACTGAATACCAACGAGAGCCCGTTCCCGCCTTCACCCGAGGCGGTCGCGGCTGTTTCTGAAGCAGCGGTAAAGGACCTGAGGCTGTACCCCGATCCGGAATGCTCCGCGCTCATCGGCGCGATCTCAGAAGAGTACGGTGTCGCACGCGATCAGATCGCCATAGGCAACGGCAGCGACGAACTGCTGGCCTTCTGTTTCCACGGACTGTGTCCTGAAGGAGCTGCGTTCCCTGACATCACATACGGTTTTTATCCCGTGTTCTGCGAGATGTTCGGTGTGAGCCCTACTGTCGTTCCGCTGAGGGATGACTTTTCTGTAGCACCGGAGGATTACGCAGGGGTCAGAGGGACGGTGTTCCTCGCGAACCCGAACGCTCCGACGGGGATGTTCCTCTCTCTGGACGGCGTGAAGGAGCTGCTTGAGCAGGATCCGGACAGACTGGTCGTCGTGGATGAAGCGTATGTGGATTTCGGCGGTGAAAGCGCGCTGGCGCTTCTGCCGGAGCACGAAAACCTGCTCATAGTCCGAACTTTCTCGAAATCGCGTCAGCTCGCCGGAGGAAGACTGGCATTCGCTATCGGCAGCCGTGAGCTCATAGCAGACGTAAACACGATGAAATTCAGCTTCAATCCCTACAGCGCGAACAGACTTGCGCTGATAGCGGGAGAACAGGCGATCCGCGATGTGAAGTATTTCGACGACTGTCGGGCTGAGATAATCGAGAACCGCAGATACACTGAGGAATCTCTCCGCGGGCTGGGCTTCACCGTTACTGACAGCCGTGCGAACTTCGTGTTTGCCGCGCCCCCGAAGATAGGCGGACGCCGGTATTACGAGGAGCTTCGCAAAGCCGGTATACTGGTAAGATACTTTGATAAGGACCGTATCCGCGGATACGTGCGCATAACCGTAGGAACCAGAAAACAGATGGAGGCGCTGATCGGCGCCTCAGAAAAGATCATTATGGGGGGAGTGTCTGAAAAATGAGGACGTCAACTATAACGCGTAATACCTCCGAAACGAAAATAACGCTGGCGCTTAACCTTGACGGGCGCGGAGGATCGAACATCGATACCGGCTGCGGTTTTCTCGACCACATGCTAGAGCTGTTTGCCCGCCACGGAAGATTTGATCTCGACATAAAGTGCCGCGGCGACATGCACGTTGATGCACATCACACGACGGAAGATATAGCGATAGTGCTCGGCCGCGCGTTCAGCGAGGCCCTGGGAGACAGGCGAGGCATAGTCCGGTACGGCAGCATGGTACTTCCGATGGACGAGGCGCTGGTCCTTGCCGCTGTGGACATAAGCGGAAGGCCGTGCGTAGGCTACGGGCTGGTTATCCCGACGGAAAAGGTCGGGGAGTTCGATACTGCCCTTGTCAAGGAGTTCATGATGGCCTTCTCCCGTACGATGGGCGCGTCCATACACCTACGCCAGTTAGCGGGCGAAGACAGCCACCACATAATAGAGGCGGCGTTCAAGGCGCTGGCACGGGCTATCCGCATCGCAGTCGCGCTCGAAGCAGGCTATGAGGACGAGATACCGTCCACCAAAGGTACGATAGTATGAAAGTCTTCCCCGCGATAGACATTATCGGAGGACGCGTGGTGAGACTGCTCCGCGGCGATTACGGCAAAGTGGAGCGGTACGGGATAAGTCCGGAGGATGCGGCGAGAGAGTTTGAGCGCAGCGGTGCCAGATACCTGCACGTCGTCGATCTGGACGGCGCGAAGGACGGCGGACTGTCAAACTTCGATGTCATCAGCGGCGTTCGAAGCGTCACCGGGATGTTCGTCGAAGTCGGAGGCGGCATACGAGATGAGGCGAGAATAGACCGTTATCTGACGGCAGGCGTAGGACGCGTTATCCTGGGCACAGCCGCTGTGAACGATTTTCCGTTCCTGTGCGACATGCTTGACAAGTACGGCGACCGTATCGCCGTAGGCATCGACGCCAAGGACGGATTCGTAGCCATAAACGGATGGCTGGATGTAACGGAGATAACGGGCATCGACCTCTGCCGCCGCGTTCGCGACGCCGGCGGCAGGACCGTCATATATACGGATATCTCACGCGACGGGGCGATGAGCGGTACGAATCTCGACGTATACAGAGAGCTCTCCGGCATAGACGGCCTGGATATCGTGGCCTCGGGCGGGGTGTCATCACTGGACGAGATCAGGGAGCTTCGCGATATGGGCGTTTCCGCAGTAATCGTCGGAAAGGCGCTGTATACAGGCGCGCTTTCGCTTTCCGAGGTCATTGCGGAAGCGGGCGAACAATGAAAGATGTGTGGAGGTAGTTCCATGGATATAAACACGCTGAAATTTGACGAAAAGGGGCTTATCCCCGCCGTCGTACAGGACTTTTTCACGAAACAGGTACTGACGGTGGCTTACATGAACCGCGAGAGCCTCGAAATAACACTTCAGGAGAAAAAGACATGCTTCTTCTCAAGGAGCAGACAGGAGCTCTGGAGGAAAGGCGAGACTAGCGGCAATTACCAGCATGTCGTATCGGTCACCGCTGACTGCGACTGCGATGCCCTAGTGGTAGAGGTCATAAAAGACGGCCCGGCATGCCACACGGGCTCAGAGTCGTGTTTCTTCAACCTCATATACCGCGACGAGAACGCAAGACGCTTCACTCTTGAGACGCTTTACGGCCTTCTCGAGGAGCGCAACGAGCTCCGTCCGGAAAAGAGCTACACGACCTACCTGTTCGAAAAAGGCAGGGAGAAGATACTGAAGAAGGTCGGAGAAGAATCGACGGAAGTTGTCATCGCTGCCATGAAGAACGAAAAGCCTGAGACAGTTTACGAGATCGCTGATCTCTGCTATCACGTAATGGTCCTGATGGTGGACATGGGCATCGCCCCGCAGGACATCCTTGCGGAGCTTGAATCTCGTCACATCATAGACCACAAGGTCAAGCAGGAGACGATGAAATGAGGATCACCTCCACGCTGCACAACCACTGTACGCTGTGCGACGGCTTGAGCACACCGGAAGAGATGGTCGACATGGCGATAGAGTGCGGATTCACCGATTTCGGGATGTCATGCCACGGCTACACGCCTTTCGATCTTCCGTATTCGGTCGAGAGCGAGGAATCTTATCTGAAGGCCATGGCGGAGCTCAGGCATAAGTACGAAGGCCGTATACGGGTCTGGTGCGGCGCCGAACAGGAGTATTTTGCTCCCCTGAAGGAACGGAAGTCCTACGACTATATCATCGGTTCATGCCATTACGTGCTCGACAGAAACACGGGCGAGCATATAGATATCGACGGCTGCGACGCGGAATTTGCACGGGCGCGGGACACGCTTTTCGGCGGCAACGTATACGCGCTGATAGCCGACTATTTCAAAAACGTAGTGGATATTGCGGAACGCCAGCGCCCGGATATACTTGGGCACTTCGATCTCATCAGCAAGAACAACGGCGACGGCCGGTTTTTCGACGAAGATTCCCGGAAATACAGGGATATCGCTCTCGCGGCGCTGGATGCATGCGCGGACACGGGAGTCGTGTTCGAAGTCAACACCGGAGCCATCGCGCGGGGAAACCGCAGCGTTCCGTACCCGCCGCTGTTCATGCTCCGCAGACTGCGCGAGCGCGGGATCAAGGTGACCCTCACCGCGGACTGCCACGACAAAAGGCATCTTCTTACTGGACTTTACGATGCCGCCGAGCTTCTGAGACAGGCCGGGTACCGCACGGTACTGATGTGGGAGGACGGCGAGTTCACTGAGAGGCCGCTCGACTGACTTAATCCCCGGTAATCAGTATGAAAAGATCATATGAAGGAGGCTGAACGACAGGATAATGATCAGGACACTGGCAAAAAGCATACGCGAGTACAAGCGTCAGATGATACTGACGCCGATATTCGTTTTGCTCGAGGTGCTGATGGAGGTTGCGATGCCGCTCTTCATGGCGGATCTGATAGACAACGGCATCGACAAAGGAAACATGCCGCACATATGGAAGATGGGGATCATACTCCTTGCCTGTGCTCTGCTGACGTTGGGATTCGGCATACTCGTCGGACGTACTTCGGCAAAAGCAGCTACCGGCTACACGAGAAATCTCCGGCACGACCTGTATTACAAGGTGCAGACATTTTCTTTCACGAGCATTGACAAGTTTTCGACAGCAAGCCTCGTGACGAGGATGACGACCGATGTAGCGAACGTCCAGATGGCGCTTACGATGGCATTGGTAGTAGCGGCGCGCAGCCCGGCATCCCTCATATGCGCGCTTGTCATGGCGTTTTTGCTGAACGCCCGGCTTTCCCTTATATTTCTTGCGATCATTCCTTTCCTTGGCTGCGGACTGTATCTGATAGTGCGGAAGGCGCATCCGGTATTCGAGAAGGTCTTCGAGACCTATGACGGCCTCAACAACGTAGTTCAGGAGAACCTTAACGGCATACGGGTCGTCAAGGCCTTCGTAAGGGAAGACCATGAGATAAAGAAATTCACAGGCGTCTCGGCGCTCATATACAAGCTTTTTACAAAGGCTGAAAAATACATCACCTTCAACGGCCCGCTCATGCAGTTCAGCGCATACACGAGCATGATACTTATCGCCTGGTTCGGCGCGCGCCTCATCGTACGGGGCGATATGACAACCGGCGATCTGACGGGCATGATCAGCTATGCGATGATGATCCTCATGAGCCTCATGATGTTCTCGATGGTGTTCGTAATGCTGACCATATCACAGGCTTCCGCAAAGAGGATAACCGAAGTTCTCAATGAGGAGAGCGCACTCAGGAATCCCGGAGAACCGGTGATGGAAGTAAAGGACGGCAGCATAAGCTTCAGGAACGTCAACTTCAGCTACTCAGGAGATATGAACAAGCTCTGTCTGTACGATGTGGACCTCGACATAAGCTCCGGAGAGACGGTGGGCATCCTCGGCGGAACCGGCACGTCGAAATCTACGCTGGTCCAGCTTATCCCGAGACTGTACGACGCGACGAGCGGAACGGTGTCCGTGGGCGGCATCGATGTTAAGGATTACGACATCAGGACGCTGCGCAACGCAGTTGCTATGGTGCTCCAGAAAAATGAACTGTTTTCCGGGACCATCAAGGAAAACCTGCGCTGGGGCAATGAGAACGCCTCTGATGAAGAACTCAGGGAGGCCTGCCGCATGGCTCAGGCGGACTCCTTCATATCCGAGATGCCGGACGGCTACGATACGCTCATCGAACGAGGTGGAACGAACGTCTCCGGCGGGCAGAAGCAGAGGATCTGCATCGCAAGAGCGCTCCTCAAAAAACCAAAGATACTTATACTGGACGACTCCACCAGCGCCGTCGATACCGCGACCGACGCGATGATCCGCGCGTCTCTCCGCGAGTATATACCCGAAACGACGAAGATAATAATCGCCCAGCGCGTTGCCTCCGTTCAGGATGCGGATAAGATAATAGTCATGGACGACGGACGTATCTCCGCGGTCGGCACGCACGAAGAACTTCTCGAAAAGAGCGACATCTACAGAGAAGTGTTCAATTCCCAGCAGAAGGGAGGCGAGTGATATGGCGGAAAGCTCCTCCCAGCCCCGCGAGATGAAGGGACCGGCCAGACTGCGCGGCAGATCCGGCGCAAAGGCGCGTGACGCCAAGAAGACCGCGAAACGGCTTCTGGGGTATCTGAGACCATATCGCTGGCGCCTGTCTGCGATAATGCTGTTTCTGATCATTAACGCAGCCGCGGGAGCCGCAGGCTCCATGTTCCTCCAGATACTCATCGACGATTATATCGAACCGCTCCTGCTCACAGCTTCTCCGGTGTTTACCGGACTTCTGCGCGCGATCTCCATCATGGCGTGCATCTATCTTTCAGGCATACTCTCAAACTTCCTGATGCAGAGACTTATGATCAAAGTCTCCCAGGGCGTCCTGCGCGATGTCCGCGACCAGATGTTCAGCAAGATGCAGAGATTCCCGCTGCGCTACTTTGATTCCAATTCCCACGGCGACATAATGAGCCACTACACGAACGATACGGATACTCTCCGTCAGTTCATCTCCCAGACCATACCACAGCTCTGTTCCTCGGCTATTACAGTCGTTGTCGTTCTGGGCTGTATGATATACCGCAGCCCGCTGCTCACGCTGATCGTGCTTCTGTTTATGGCCTACATGCTGTTCATGA
>JAEEGL017188229.1_pt1 | contig 35759 bp, 25 predicted proteins | sample 9134231 | NCBI WGS metagenome assembly JAEEGL01 (sample SAMN16246548, study PRJNA631951) | gut metagenome | biome: gut microbiome; feature: rumen; material: fiber-attached | host: Bos | place: Iran: Karaj | collected 2018-10
ACTCGGCTTTCAGCTCGCCAACCTCGAAGGGCAGGCCCATCACCTTGTTGTACTGGGTCATGGGGCACTCGGGGAACTGTGTGCGCAGGTATCCTGCGAACTGGCCGTTGTTAAGCTCGCAGACGACAATCTTCTTGTATTTGCGCAGGATGTCGCCGGTGTTCTTGGGCAGCGGGCAGATGTAGTTGAAGTGGGTGTAAGCCACTTTCTTGCCTTCGTTGTTCATCTCCTCGACGGCGAGGGTGAGGGCACCGCTGGTGCCACCCCAACCCACCACCAGCAGGTCGGCATCGGGGTTGCCCGTGACTTCCTGGTCGGGGATGTAGTTGGCCACGCGGTTCACCTTCTCCTGACGGTTCTTGGTCATCAGGGCGTGGTTCTCGGGGTCGGTGCTGAGAGGACCGTCGGGGCACTTCTCAAGGCCGCCTACGCGGTGACTCAGGCCTTCCATGCCGGGCAGAGCCCATTCGCGGGCGAACTTCTCTTCGTCGCGGCGGAAGGGACGGTAGTTGGGGTCGTTCTCCTTGGCCAGGCGGGGCTTGATTTCAGGCATGTCCTTCATCGAGGGGATGCGGAACAGCTGGCTGCCGTTGCCCAGGTAGCCGTCGGTGAGCAGTATGACGGGGGTCATGTGCTCAAGGGCAATCTTGGCGGCATTGAAGGCCCAGTAGAAGCAGTTGGCGGAGCTGGAGGCAGCGACAACCACCAGGGGTGCCTCGCCGTTGCGGCCGTAGAGGGCCTGGTTGAGGTCGCTCTGCTCGGTCTTGGTGGGCAGACCTGTGGAGGGGCCGCCACGCTGCACGTCGACGACGACGAGCGGCAGCTCGGTCATCACAGCCAGTCCCAAGGCTTCGCTCTTCAGCGAGAGGCCAGGGCCGGAGGTGGAGGTGCAGGCGAGGGCACCGGCGTAGCTGGCGCCGATGGCGGAGCAGATACCGGCAATCTCGTCTTCGGCCTGGAACACGCGGGCGCCGAGACTCTTGTGTTTGGCCAGCTCGACCATCACGTCGGTGGCGGGGGTGATGGGGTAGGAGCCGAGGAACAGACGGCGGCCGCTCTTCTCAGAGGCGGCCAGCAGGCCCCAGGCCGTGGCCACGTTACCGGTGATGTTGCGATAGCGGCCCTTCTCCATCTTGTCGGCATGGGCCACCTCGAAAATGTGCGAGTGCATCACCTCCAGTTTGTCGGCATATTCGTATCCTTCGGTCAGCACGGCTTTGTTCAGTGCGATGACGGCGGGCTTTTTGGCGAACTTGCGCTCCAGATAGGCAAAGGTATGGTCGAGGGTCTTGTGGGTGGAATAGAAGATGATGCCGAGGGCAAACATGTTGCGGCTCTTGTCGGCCGTCTTCTTGTCGACGCCCTGTGCGTCGCCGATCTTCTCGGTGAAGCTGGTGATGGGGGCCTTGATGATGGTGTAGGCGCGCTCCAACTCGTCGGTGAAGGGGTTCTCCTTGTATCCGGCTTTCTCCATTGCTTCGTCGGTGAAGGTGTCGATGTCGACGATGACGGTGGCGCCCTTCTTGGCCCACTTCAGCTGCGACTTGAAGGCGGCGGGGTTCATCGCCACGAGGATGTCGCATTTGTCGCCCGAGCTGTAGATGTGGTTGCCCACGTGAACCTGGTAGCCGCTTACACCGGCGATGGTGTTGTGCGGGGCGCGGATTTCGGCGGGGTAATCGGGGAACGTGGCAATGTCGTTGCCTGTCAAGGCCGATGCGTCCGAGAACAGCGTGCCGCTGAGCTGCATGCCGTCGCCGCTGTCGCCAGCAAACCGGACAACGAGGTCTTCTTTATTAACAATCTGATTTTCTGACATGTTATTGGTTTGTTTGTATTTATAATCATTAGTGTTTGAAAATGCAAATGTACGAAATAAAAACGACCCCGCAAAATATTTTTTCAACATGCGGTGAAAATCGTCTCCCCATACAATAATTGGGTTTGTGTGGCGTTAAAGAATGTGTTAATATATTCATTTAATAATAATTCAAGGTTATGAAAAAGCATCTACCACTTGTTGTCGCCGTCCTGTTGCTGACCACGGGTTGCAGCATCTACCATCCGCAGGCGGTGGACATTCCGCTCATCAACCACGACGGGGACACGCGTGTCGACGTGTCGCTGGCGGCATCGACCTGGATCCTGCCGGATGTGATGACGGTGAATGCCACGGTGAGCCATGGGTTCAACGACTGGCTGGCGGGACAAGTGCATGTCAACTACGGAGGCGAGAACTTCTACACACAGTTGGCTCCGGGAGCCTACCTGCCGCTGGGAGAGCACGGCTTGCTGGAGGGCTATGTGGGGACAGGCTTCGGTGGTGCTTGGCGCAGGCCTACCTCGCATGCGAGCGACACCTCCGGCCAGCGCACCTACGACTACAAGGGGCGCTTCTCCGTGCCTTTCGGCCAGGTGAATATCGGCTGGCACGATCTTACCGGTGCCCATATCGACCTGGCCCTCGGCCTCAAGGCCGGTGCCTACCTGCCCGACTTCACCTATCGTGAGTACGACTCGGAGGGAAACCTGCTGCTTGACGAGTGCTACAACTACCGTACGCCCAGCGTTCTTTTGGAGCCGCAGCTGGTGTTCCGCATAGGCGGCGAGCGGGTCAAGTTCTGCCTTCGGGGCAGCTTTGCCTGGCTGAGCGACCTGTACAACGGCTCCTCGACCGAGACAAGCAACCGCTTCACCGCCGACCTCTTCACCTTGAGCGCGGGAGTGAATCTGAGTTTTTAGTGTCAGCTGTCGGGAATTTTCAGTATATAGTTTAAGGATATGATCAAGAGGATTGTTATTGTATTGCTGGTGGCGGGAGCGTGGGTGGCTTCGGCACAGGAGCGGCAGACCTATCGGTTTGTGGAGCGCGACTCGGCGCTCCGCCTCGACGTGTACCGTCCCGAGGTGCAGCGCAGCGACAAGGCCTGCGTGGTGGCCCTCTTCGGGGGTGGCTTTGTGATTGGCGAGCGCGACGACTCGCTACAGACCCTCATCGCCCGCGAGCTGACAGCCCGCGGCTACACGGTGGTCAGCCCCGACTACCGTCTGGGGTTGAAGGACAGCGCCTTGGTGGCCTCGCATCGCAAGCTGACGCAGGTGAACGACCTTTTCCAGCGGGTGATTGATATGGCCACCGAAGACTGTGCGGCGGCGGTGGCTTGGGTGGTGTCCCATGCCGGCGAACTGGACATCAACCCCGACCGCATCGTGCTCACCGGCTGTTCGGCCGGAGCCATCACCGTGGCGCAACTCGACTACTGCCGCGCCAACGGCCTGAAGCCGGCATCGGAACTGCCCGCAGGGTGGAAGCCGGCGGCCGTGGTGCCCTATTCGGGAGCCGTCATGTGCAAGGGCAAGCCGAAGTACATGACCCCACCGGCTCCGACGATGCTGATGCATGGCACCAAGGACAAGATAGTGGCCTACAAGAAGTTCCCGTCGCTGCTGAGCCATGCGCTCTATGGTCCCGCCACGCTTTACAAGCGTTTCAGGAAACAGGGCTTCCCCATATGGATTGTCCGATATGAGGGGGTAGGCCACGAGGTGGCGTCGTTCCTGCCCGGGAGCGTCGACCTCTTCTGCGGCTTTGTGGAGCAGGTGTTCAACGGGCGCGTGACCACCATGGACGCTGTGATGCGGGACACGAAGCTGGTGCCGACGAAGTGGACCGAGATGAACGTGATAGATCTGTACAGGTAAAGACCGAGGGGTTTGAGAATGGAAGTTAGAGAATTAAAGAAGTTATCGCGCTTCGCGCTAGAAGTTAAAGACAATAGTACACGTCTGCACCATTGTCTCAAATTCCTTTAACATCTTCAACTCCCCCCAATAATTGCGAATTTTGATGAGAGACAAGATAGAGATTATGGCCCCTGTGGGCTCGTGGGAGAGCCTGCAGGCCGCCATCCAAGGGGGTGCTGACGCCGTGTATTTCGGTGTCGGCAAGCTTAACATGCGGTCGCGCTCGGCGGCCAACTTCACCGTCGGAGACCTGCCCCGCATCGTGCAGACCGCCCAAGCCGCCGGCATACACACCTACCTGACGGTGAATACTATTATATATAATAATGAGATAGAGGAGATGCACACCCTCGTCGACGCCGCCCGGGCGGCCGGCATCTCCGCTGTCATCGCCTCCGATATAGCGGTGATTACGTATGCCAATAGCATCGGCATGGAGGTGCACATCTCCACCCAGTGCAACGTATCGAACACCGAGGCGGTACGCTACTACGCGCGTTTTGCCGACGTGATAGTGACGGCCCGCGAGCTTCCGCTGAAGCAGGTGGCTGAAATCACACAGTTCATCCGCGACAACGACATCCGGGGTCCCAAAGGTGGGCTGGTGCAGGTGGAGGTGTTCGCCCACGGCGCCCTCTGCATGAGCGTCAGCGGCAAGTGCTACCTCTCGCTGGACAACTACAACTACTCCGCCAACCGCGGCGCCTGCCTGCAGGTGTGCCGACGGGGGTATATAGTGAAAGACAAGGAGAGCGACCTGGAACTGGAGATTGACAACGAGTACATCATGTCGCCCAAGGATCTCTGCACCATCGGCTTCCTGGACAAGATAGTGAAGGCTGGCGTGCGGGTACTGAAAATTGAAGGGCGGGGGAGGAGTGCCGATTATGTGCGCACGGTCACCGAGTGCTACCGCGAGGCGGTGGAGTCCATCGGCGACGGAAGCTACAGCAAAGAGAAAATCGACGGCTGGATGCAGCGCCTGGCCACCGTCTTCAACCGCGGTTTTTGGGACGGCTACTATCTCGGCCGCCGGATGGGCGAGTGGAGCGACCGATATGGCTCGCAAGCCACCGAGCAAAAGGTCTACCTCGGCCCCGTGAAGAACTATTTCGGCCGTATCGGCGTGGCCGAGGTGCACCTGCAGACCGACGAGACGCTCCGCGTGGGCGACGAGGTGATGGTGATTGGCGAGACCACCGGCGTCTACCGAGCCACCGTGCGGGAGCTCCGCACCGACCGCGACCCCGTAGCAGAGGTGCACCAGGGCGACTGCTTCAGCTTCGCCACCAGCGAACCCGTTCACCGCGGCGATAAAGTATACCGAATTGATACCGTGAACGATGAATTCTAACTGGAATCCTAATAAGCAAGGCAAGTTTCGTAATAGTATAGCAGAGGAGGCGCCCGCCAAGCGCCCCACTCCGCAGGAGCGCAACACCTTCAGCACCGCGCCGGTGCAAGAGAAGGCGCTGCTGGTCAGCGTCTGTCCGTCGGGGCAGACGATGGAGCGCACGGAGGAATATCTGGACGAGCTGGCCTTCCTGCTGGAGACGGCCGGCGGGGTGGCCTTGAAACGCGTGATACAGAAACTGGAACGGCCCGACACCCGTACCTATGTCGGCAGTGGCAAACTGGATGAAATCAAGGAATACAAGAATGCCTTGGATGTAGACTTTGTGGTGGTAGACGACGAGCTGTCGCCCGCCCAGCTACGTAACCTTGAGAAAGAACTTGAGTGCCGCATCCTCGACCGCACCACCCTCATCCTCGACATCTTCGCCAAGCGGGCCCGCACCTCGACGGCCCGCACGCAGGTCGAACTGGCCCAGCTGCAGTACATGCTGCCGCGTTTGACCCGCATGTGGACACACTTGGAGCGCCAGCGCGGCGGCATCGGCATGCGTGGCCCTGGTGAGACGCAGATTGAGACCGACCGCCGTCTCATCAAAGAGAAGATAACTCTCCTCAAGCAGCAGCTGGAGAAAATCAACACGCAGAAGACCCTCCAGCGCAAGAACCGAGAGTCGTTGGTGCGCGTGGCCTTGGTAGGCTATACCAACGTCGGCAAGTCCACCCTTATGAACCTCCTCAGCAAGAGCGATGTGCTGGCCGAGAACAAGTTGTTCGCTACTCTCGACACGACGGTGCGCAAAGTGGTGGTGGACAATCTGCCGTTCCTGCTCACCGACACTGTCGGCTTTATCCGTAAGTTGCCCACACAGCTGGTGGAGAGTTTTAAGAGCACCCTTGACGAGGTGGTCGAGGCCGACCTGCTGCTACATGTTGTCGACCTCTCGCATCCCGACCATGAGGAGCAGATTGCTGCAGTCAATCGCACACTCGAGGAGATAGGTGCCGCCGACAAACCTGTGATTATGGTCTTCAACAAGATCGATGCATATACATTTATCGAGAAGGATGCTGACGACCTGAGTCCGATGACTCGTGCCAATTGGACACTGGAGATGTTGCAGGAGAGTTGGATGGGCAAGCAGGGGAAGAGTATTTTCATCAGTGCCGCGAAGCGGCAGAATGTAGAAGCACTGCGAAGGATGCTCTACGAGGAGGTGTCGCGCATCCATGCCATCCGTTATCCATACAACAATTTCCTCTACTGATTCTTTTGTTGTTCTTTTGCTGTTCTTTTACTGTTCTTTTAGAAAAGTAAAAGAACAGGGGGCAAAGTGTTGTATTTCAGTGTGGATTTAGTGCACGTCGTGTAGGGCGTCGAATACGAGGCGGGCTTTGGCGGGGCCGATGGCTGCGCTGAGGTCTTCGAGTGTTTGTATGCCCACCTGCTTGACGCTTCCGAAGCGGAGGAGCAGGTCATGGGCCGTCTTCTGGCCGATGCCGGGGATGTCGGTGAGCGAGGTGCGGAAAGTGCCTTTGGAGCGTTTGTCTTTGTGGAACGTGATGGCGAAGCGGTGCACTTCGTCCTGTATGCGTTCCAGTAGGTGGAACACGGTGTCGGTGGGTTTCAATCCTACAACGACTATCTCGCCCTGTTCGTTGAAACGCAGCAGTTCGTTGGTGCGGTGACGGTCGTCTTTGGCGAGACCTGCAATGGGGATTGAGAGCTGCAGTCGCAGGATGACTTCCCTGGCCACATGCATCTGCCCTTCGCCACCGTCGACGATGAGCAGGTCGGGCAATGGAAGGTCGGTGCCTTTGTACTGCCGTTCGATGACCTCGGCCATGGCGCCGTAGTCGTCGCCAGCGGCGGCGGCGCGTATGTTGAATTTGCGGTAGGCGTTGCGGTTGGGTTTGCCCGAGGTGAAGCGCACCATTCCTGCCACGGGGTAGGCGCCTTGGATGTGGCTGTTGTCAAAGCAGTCGATGTTGACAGGCAGTGTAGGCAGGGCGAGAACACGCTGGAGCCGTTCGAGCAGTTTGACGGCCTGTGGGGCTGCATCGCCCTGGGTGAGGGCACGTTGGTGCTCGCATTGCTTCCTGTAGCTTTCGACGTTGCGGAGCGAGAGCTCGAGCAGTTTGCGGCGGTCGCCGCGTGGTGTGGAATTCTGCTGCATGTAGCTTTCGGGCAGGTCGGGTACGGGGAAAGGGAGTATGATTTCGCTGGCGGTGCTGTGGCTTTGCTCGTGGAGGGTGGGTATGGCAGTGGCCAGAAGTTCGGCATCGCTCTCGTCGAGGCGTTTCTTTATCTCGTTGCAGATGCTGTAGATGATGGCACCGTTTTTGACGCGCAAGAAGCTGACCCAGGCGGTGGTCTCGTCGCTAACGATGGTGATGACGTCGACGTCCTTGACGTTGGTGTCGACGACGGTGGAGCGGCTCTGGTACTCTTCGAGCAGGTGCAATTTGCGTTTAAGTGCTTCGGCCTCTTCGAAGCGAAGCTCTTCGGCTGCAGCGTACATCTGTCGTTTGAGGTCGTCGAGCAGGTCGCTGAAATCGCCTTTCAGTATGCGGCGTATGTTTTCGATGGTTGCGAGGTAGTCTTCACGGCTTTGCAGACCGGCGCAGGGGGCGCCGCAGAGGCCAATCTGGTGCTTCATGCAGGGGCGTTTGCCCATGTGTTCGCAGGTGCGGTACTGGAAGAGCTGGCGTATGATGTCCTGCAGTTCACGCAGGATGCGGCCGTTGGGGTAGGGGCCGAAGTATTGACCTTTGACGGAGGTGCCGCGGCGTGGGGTGTCGTGCTTACGGATGTAGAGCAGGCGCGGGTAGGGTTCGTCGGTGATGCAGAGGTAGGGGTAGGACTTGTCGTCCTTGAGCATGGAGTTGTAGCGTGGCTGGTAGCGCTTGATGAGGCTGTTCTCAAGTAGCAGGGCGTCGACTTCGGTGGCCACGACGGTGACACGTATGTCGCACACCGAGCGTACAAGCATCTTTATTTTGGGACTCTTGTCGTCATAGTGGGTGAAGTAGGAGGAGACGCGGCGCTGTAGGTTGCGAGCCTTGCCGACATAGATGACATTGCCCTCGGCGTCGAGGTGCTGATAGACGCCCGGGCTCTCGGGGATGGTTTTCAGCCGAAGGGCGATGTGCTCGATGTTGGGGTTGATGCTGGCGTCGATCATCTTTCCTCAGAAGTCTTTGAGTCTTTGAGTCGCTGACTCACAGACTTATTGACTTACAGACTCACAGACCTTTATAAGTCGTAGTCCACTTTGGCTTTGGTGACGGTGAGGGTGATGCTGTGCACACCTTCGAGGTCGTACTGGCTGGTGGCTTGGCTGACGTCGAGGTGGTGCATTCCTTTGGCGTTGAAGCTGAAGTAGCTGCGTATGCGTCCGGTGGCTGTGCGGTAGCCGTCGGTCATCTCGCCGCGCCAGCGTCCCTTGTCCTTGAGAACAACGGCACCATAGAACTGGCGCTCCTCGCCGCCTGGGGCTTTGAGGATGAGCATGACGGGCAGCTCGCTGTAGCGATAGCGGGAGGTGTCGATGGCGGCGGTGATGTCAATGTTGTAGTAGTTCTCAATGTTGCCGACGGTAAAGTCGAATTGCTCGGGCGTGAAGCGATTCCAGCGGTTGCCGTCGAAAGTGTGCTGCTCGTCGGCAATGGTTTTGCCGCCGCAGGCGGCGAAGAGGAGCAAGGAGCAGATGAAGAGTGAAAAGTGGAAAGTGGAAAGTGGAAAGCGGGGCTTTTTCATTGTTATCGATTGATTAGTTGTTCCATGATTTGCACTGCGTTGGTGGCGGCGCCTTTGCGGATGTTGTCGGCGACGACCCAGAGGTTGAGGCTGTTGGGCTGGGAGAAATCGCGCCGCAGGCGTCCCACCCATACCTCGTCGCGGTGGTGAGCAAGGATGGGCATGGGGTAGAGGTTCTTGGCGGGGTCGTCGTAGAGGATGACGCCGGGGGTGTCGGCGATGAGGCGGCGCACCTGGTCGAGGTCGTAGTCGCAGCACAATTCGACATTTACAGCCTCGCTGTGGCCGCCGACGACGGGCACACGCACCACTGTGGCGGTGATTTGTATCGAGGGGTCGGCGAATATCTTGCGAGTCTCGTCGACGAGTTTCTGCTCTTCGGTGGTGTAGCCGTCGGGCTGGAAGTCGCCGCCGTGGGGGAAGAGGTTGCGATGGATGGGGTAGGGGTAGGCCATTTCGGAGGTCGGAAGTCGGAGATTGGAGGTCTCCAAATTTTCTTCGGCTTCGAGCTGGCGTACAGCTTTGATGCCGGTGCCGGTGATGCTTTGGTAAGTGGATATGACGAGGCGACGGATACCGTATTCACGCTGCAGGGCCGAGAGTGCCAGCACCATCTGGATGGTGCTGCAATTGGGGTTGGCGATTATGATTGCCTGATTGTTTGATTGCCTGATTGCTTGAAAGGCGGCATCGATGTTTATCTCCGGCACCACGAGGGGTATTGCTGGCTCTTTGCGCCAGGCCGAGCTGTTGTCGATGACGGTGGTGCCGGCAGCGACGAAGAGTGGCGCATATTGGCGCGAGGCAGCGGCGCCGGCGGAGAATATGGCGTACTGCGGGCGTGCCGCTATGGCGTCGTCGACGCTGACGACGGTGAGTTGGCGTCCGGCAAATTCGACGGTCTTGCCTACCGATTTTGGGGAGGCGGCGGTGATGACCTCCTCCTGTCCGAAGCCCCGCTCGGCCAGCACGGTGAGCATTTCACGCCCCACGAGCCCGGTGGCTCCCACTACTGCAATTTTCATATAACCCTCAAACTTTAAACCGTAAACTGTAAACTTTAAACTTTACCTTATCAATGTTACAGTGCCGCGGAGCACATGGACCACCTTGGGCAGGAATTCATTGGTGTAGCGGATGAGGTAGGTGTAGGTGCCTTGCGGGCAGAGGTTGCCGCTGGGGTCGCGGCCGTCCCACTGGCAGTCGGGCTCTTCGCAGTGGAAGACGAGCTGTCCGTTGCGGTTGTAGATGTGCATCTCCTGGGTGAGGGTGCGGGTGCTGATGGATCCGAAGGTGTTGTTGCCCGAAGCGCTCTCGGGAGTGAAGATGTTGGGTACCCAGAAACTCTCTTTGCGCATGGGAATAGTGATGCTGGTGGAGTCGGTGCAGGTGTGTCCGTCGTAGGTGGCGGTGGCGAGCAGACCTATCACGGCCACGTCGTATTCGGCGGGTATGGTGTAGTAGGCTACCGGACCCGACATCGTGAAGCCGCCGGGGAACATCCACACACGGGAGTGGTTGTTGGTCGAGACATCGGTGAGCACTGCGTCGAGGTGGTCGAAATCGAAATATTCACGGTCGGACTGGATGCGAGCTGTCACGGGGCGGTAGGTGAACTGCAGCTGGACGGTGGAGTCGCAGCCCCAGCGGTTGGTGGAGAGGACGGTGTCACCGATGGCGGTGGCGTTGTTGCTCTCGTAGTAGGTGATGCCGTTGATCCAGGTGTAGGGCTGGCAGTCGACGACGGTGTCGATGTTGTAGCTCCGGTCGTAGACGGTGAGCCGGAGGTGGACGGTGGAGTCGCATCCGGGGGTGGACTGCAGCTCTTCGGTGGCGTAGACGGAGGTGGAGTAGGTCTGGTTGTTGCCGCTCCAGGTGTAGACTTCGCCTTGGCAGATGCCCACGGTGTCGGTGAAGTCGAAGTTGGGGAAGGTGTTGACGAGGGCTGTGGCGGTCTGCTCACAGGTGCTGGAGAAGGTGATGAAGGCCTGCACATATACGCTGTCGATCTTGTTGGGCAGCACGCCGGTCTGGGGCAGGTTGGCCCGTACGGCGACGTTGCATGTGGTGCGTTCCTCGCCGGGGGTAGTCTCGCCGATGGTGAGGCATTGGTCGACGGGAAGCTCCACTTCGTTGCCGTTGCTCATACGGTAAACGCGGAAGGTGGTGGTGTCGGCCACCTGTATCGACGGGTATTCCATGACGAGGTTGGCCGGCGAGTGCTCGCAGATGTTGATGGTGTTGCATTCGGCCACGCTGTCGGCTGGACGCAGGGTGAGGGAGGCTGTGGTGTCGGTTCCGACAACGATGGTGTCGTAGAGTTTGTACCAGTAGCCGTTAGCGTCTTGGAAGCGGAGGTGGAACACGTAGCGTGACACCCGTTTTGGATTGACACGTGCTGTCGTCAGGGTGGGGCAGCTGGTGTTGGTTTCATCCATGGGCATATAGTAGCCATTGGTGTCTTCGACGGCGTTGATGGGGTCGTTGGCGAAGTTGCTGAGGTGCACAGTGTCGTACACCGGCACCACGGCTCCGGAGGAGAGGGTGTCGAATATCTGGCGGGTGACGGGGGTGATGGTGGTATCGTACACCTGCACCAGGTTGCCGTCGACAGTGTCGTAGACGGGCTGGACGCTGCCGTTGGGGAGTGTGTCGTATACTGCACTCACGGTGGTGTCTATTCTGATGGTGTCGTAGGCATATCGGTCGAGGATGCGGAACCACTCATATTTTTTCTGTGTAGTGCCCTGGGGCGTGAAGCGGAAGGAACGATGGTAGATGCTGTCGGTGAAGCAGTTGTACGACTGCGAAGGGTTGTTCTTCTTGACAGGCCAGAAGGCGGCGGGGGCATTGTTGAATACTTCGTGCAGTGGCGGGAGCCCCGTGTGCTGTGGGTTGCCGTCGGCGTTCTGGATGCCGATGAATCCTTGTCCGTAGCTGGTGCTGGTACCACCGCGGCGTTCCCTGACATGGACTTCGATGATGTTCGACCCTTGGTAGCAAACTATCTGGAAGGTCTCGCGGACACTGGAGTTGTTGAAAATAGGTATCTCGTTCCAGGTGGCGATGCCCATGTGGCAGGTGTCGTTGTTGACGGTTATCAGCTCTTTGACACCGTAGTAGATGCCTTGGTTGCCGGACATGTAAGAGCCGTTCGAGCCGGTGTAGGTGTCTTCGTAGACGCCATAGATGGCTTCATGCATGCGGGGGAAGTATTCGTTGCCGTTCGGGGTGTGTCCGTTGGTGGCGTTCCACGGAAGGGTGGCTTCCAGGGCGATGCTGTAGGGGCAGTAGTTGCTGCTGGCGCTGATATTGGTCAGGTTCTGCGGCATGAAGGTGACGATGCCGTTGTCGCCCACGCAGAACGAGTTGCGCTGGTTACCGAAGAAGAAGAAGTCGAATCCCAGGTTGGTGTAGGTGCTGTTGTAGTCGTCGTCGTTCTGGACGGGCACTTTCCACCGGTTGGGGTTGCTGCCGTTGGGCACGTAGTTCATGTAGAACGAGGAGTCGGTGGGATTGTAGGGTATCTCGTCCACGGCATAGTAGCCGTTGAAGTACTGCACGGGGATGTAGGGGGTGCAGGAGAGGACGATGCCCGACTGTTTGGTGGTGCAGTCGATAGCGGTGTCCCAGCCTTTGTCGTTGGGGTTGGTGCTCCAGGGACGCGGCTGGCGGCGGTAGCGCGAGGTGTGGTCGTGCTTCTGCTTGATCTGCACTTCGGGACATGGCGGCTGCACCTCGGGCCATTTGTATTCGCCGCAGTTGGTCTCTGGGCTGGGATGGCTGGGACCCCAGGAGGGGTAGTTGGTTGACTGGGCTGCTGCTGTGCCGGCGGTGGCGGCCAGCAGTGCCATTGCGATGAATAGAGTCTTGTATTGCATCTTATCTGTTGTTTTCTTTTTACAAAATTCACCTTACCAGCGTCACCGACCCTTTGAGCAGTTGGGTCTCGTAGGGGGCGTATTCGGTGGTGTAGCGGATGATATACACGTAGGTGCCTTGCGGGCAGGGGTTTCCGCTGGGGTCGGTGCCGTCCCAGTGGCAGTCGATTTCCTCGCACTGGAAGATGAGCTCGCCGAAGCGGTTGTAGATGAGCGTCTGCTCACGGAGCAGGTGGGTGCTCACCGAGTGGAAATGGTCGTTTCCGTTGTCGGGCAGGTCGGGCGTGAAGATGTTGGGTGCCCAGATGACGTCGCGGCGGAAGGGGATGACGACCGTGGCGGTATCGATGCAGCCGTAGGGGCTGGTCTCAATCATGTGGATGACGGCCGAGTCGGCGTTGTAGGGGACGGTGTAGTAGGCCACCTGTCCGTATTGTGGGTCGCCGTTGGGGAAGAGCCAGGTGCGCCCGTTGCCGCCGGTGCTGACGTCGGTGAGTTCCACGTTGAGGTTGTTGAAGTCGAAGTGGTCGAGGCTCGCCTCTATGATAGGTGTCATGGGTGTCATGGTGAAGGCCAGCTGGACGGTGGAGTCGCATCCCCAATGGTTGCGGAGGTGCACGGTGTCGCGCCAGGCAGTGGCGGTGTTGCTTTCGTAGTAGGTGACGCCGTTGATCCAGGTGTAGGGTTTGCAGGCCGACACGGGGAAGAGGGTGTGGCTGGTGTCGGAGACCGTCAGGTGGAGGTGCACCACGCTGTCGCACTGCGCCGTGGCGGTGTGCAGTGTCACCTGCGGCGTGGTGGTGGAAGTGGTATAGGACTGCCCGTTGAGGTCCCAGAGGAAGTGCTCGCCCTGGCAGATGCCTGTGTCGACCACCGTGTCGTAGTTCGGGTAGGCGCACACCTGAAGGTTGACAAACTGCTCGCATCCGCTGACGAACTGAACATAGCACTGCACGTTGATTGAGTCGACCACGCCCGGTTGCACGCCGTGGGCTGTGGCTTCGGGCTGCAGTATGATGGGGATGCGTTTCAGCTTCGTCTGCTCGTCCAGATACATCTGGCCGAGGGTCAACAGGCTGTCGGCCAGCACCGTGTTGTCGCTCATGCGAGTGAGGGTGAAGGCCACTCGCGCGGTGTCCTGAAGCTCCGGAAACTCGAGGGTCATGCGCCCTTCCTGTCCGGCGCAGAGATTCAGCTGGTGGTCGGCGGAACTTCCGCCGGTGGGGCGGAGGGTCATGTTGACGGCGGTGTCGACACCCACCACGATGGTGTCGCTCAGGTAGTAGGCGGAGTCGCCCGCGTCAAGGAAGAAGAGCTGGAACATGTAGCGCGACACGCACCGGGGGTTGACATGTGCGAGGGAGAGGAAGGGACGGTGCGTCGGGTCGAATCCCAGGGGACGGTAGTAGCCGTTGGTGTCGTGGATGGCTTCGGGAGTCTCGGTCGTCAGTTGGCTCAGCTCCACAATCGAGTCGTTGTCGAAGATGCGGTACCATTTGGCCACGCGCTGGGTCGACGTGTTGTCCTGCGGAGTGAAGCGGAATGCCACGCAGCTGTCCACGCCGCTGGTGAGCAAGTTGTAGCCCTGGGGGAAATAGGCTGCCGGTGCTCCGCCGTGGACAAACATGTTCGACTGGCCCGTCGCGCCCGTCACCTGCGGCTCGCCGGTGGCGTTCTGTATACCCAGCAGGCCGCGTCCACCCTGCCACGCGCTGTTCACCGCGCGGCGCTTCACGTGCACTTCGATGATGTTCGAACCCTCGTAGCACACAATCTGGTAGGTGCTGCGATTGTTCTGGTTGCGCGAGCCCGGGAAGGCAGGGATGCCGTTCCAGGAGCATATAATCTTGCGGCAGGGGTATTCGCCCTGTATACCGTAGTAGATGCCCTGGTCGCCATGCAGGTAGGAGGCGATGGGATGGGTGTCCTCATAGATGCCGTATATGGCGTCGCGCATATTGTTCTTCGTGCAACCCAGACCGTTGGGCACGTTGCTCTTGCTGCTGGTCCAGGGGAGGGTGGCGTTGAACGCCCAAGGGCAGTAGCGACCCTTGGCGGTAGTGTCGAAGGTGATGAGGCCGTTGGCACCCAGCACGAAGGCACGTTTCTCGATGCCGAAGAAGAAGAAGCGGAAGGGGATGTAGGTGGGTCGCTCGGCAAAGTCGTCGTCGGTCGACACGGGCATTTTCATCGACGTGCCCTGCGTGCCGTAAGCGAACGTAGTGTCGGGCGGGTCGTAGGGGATGGGGTCGACAGTATACTGGCCGTTGAAGTCGCGTGTGGGGATGAAGGGGATGCAGGAGAGCTCGATGCCCTGCTGCCTGTTGGTGCAGTTGATGACGGTGTCCCAGCCTTGGGCGCGGTATTGCTTGAGGGAGGTGTGGTCGTGTTTTTGCTTGATTTGCACCTCGGGGCAGGGCGACACCGGCCAATCGTAGATGCCGTAATTGTACTTGACGCTAGTGTCGCTGGTCCCCCACATGGAGGGATTCCATGGGGCTTGGGCGGCAGCGCTGTCGGCGAAACAGGAAGCCACCACCAGGACAGCAAGAGCTACTATATTGAATATATGATATTTGCTATGCATTGAGCCGTTATCTTTAAACTGCAAAGATACGAAATATCTGCTATTTAGATATAAAAAGATGTTTTTTTGTTGTCAATTGCTCCTGGTTTTAACAATTTTTAGCATTGTTCGCTTTGTGATTTTCTTCTCTCCCCTCTGAATTGACGTACACTTTTCTTCGGTGTTTCTTCGGTATTTCTTCGGTTTAAATCGAAGAAATACCGAAGAAACACCATGTAACTATGGTGGAAATGATGGAGATAACTATGTGTGAGAGTTGGGGTGGTTGCTAACGGATGCCGCGGGCATTGAGCGCGTGGTGGAAGGCGGCGGCGTTGCGGTTGTGCTCGGCGAGCGTGGCGGCGAAGCGGTGGGTCCCGTCCATCTTGTCGGAGGCACAGAAATAGAGGTAGTTGGTCTCTTTGGCATTGAGGACGGCATCGATGCTGGCCTTCGAAGGCAGGCAGATGGGGGCGGGAGGGAGGCCGGCGTGGAGGTAGGTGTTGAAGGGGGAGTCGACGGCGAGGTGTTTGTTGAGGATGCGGTGCAAGGTAAAGTCGCCCACGGCGTATTTGACTGTCGGGTCGGCCTGCAACGGCATGCCTTTCTTTAGACGGTTGATGTAGACGCTGGCAATGAGGGTCTTTTCGGTGTTGTTGTTGGTCTCTTCTTCCACTATCGAAGCCAGAATGATAGCTTCCTGTCGCGCATTGCCATAATCGGAAAGTTCAAGCAAGTCGCACCGCAGTTCTCCATTTGGGCCGACTGCCGTGGTCCAGAAGCGGTTGTATTCGTCTTCCATGCGCTGCATGAAAGCCTCGGGAGTGACGGTCCAGTAGAACTCGTAGGTGTCGGGGAGGATGAGGTGGAAACTGTCGAGGGTGACGTTGAAGTCGTCGTGCATCAGCTTGGAGTTCAGGTACTCGTTGAGCTGTTGCGGTGTGCGGAATTTGCCGATGGTGAGGCGTATGGGGTCCTGCTGGCCGTTGCGCAGTTTGCGCACCAGAGCGAGGGTCTTCATGTGGGGCTTGACGAGGTAGCTTCCTGGGCGTACCCGCTTGTCGAGGCCGAGTGCTTTCGCCATCAGCTGGAAGGTTGCTGATGCGTCGAGGCTGTCGCACAAGGCATTGTAAGATGTATTCTCATGGATGTTGAGACGGAGGGGTTCGGTGTTGGTGGTTTTGGAGTTGAGGAGGGTTATGGCTGCTAGCCCTGCCAGCATGGCTAGTACGGCTAGAACGATTAGTATGATGATGGTCTTTTTCATTTGAGTATGAGTTGCATACGTATGTTGTCAATGAAGTGGCTGTCCAGTTCGAGCCACTCTTTGAAGCGGCCGCATTCGGCGTATCCTGCCTTGTGGAATAAGTTCAGCGAGGCGGTGTTGGTGGCGGCGATGTCGGCGTAGAGGGTGTGCAGTTGGTAGTTGGTGGTGGCGAGTTCCTGCAGTTGTTGCAGCATGGCCAGGGCGTAGCCTTGGCGGCGGTATTCTTTGGCCACCATGATGCCTACGGCGCAGCGTCGGTTCAGCGGGTCGTAGCTGTAGAGGTCGATACACCCATAGGGGAGGGCATATAGTCTCAGGCTACCCGACGACAGGGAGGTCCCTTCTTCGGCGACCAATGTTAACTTATTTTGCTCCATAGCAGTTTGTTCCGTGATTTGGCGAGGTGGCGTTGGAGTTCGGGGTATCGGTCAAGGGTGGGGTCGGCGTCGAGGATGTCGCGGACCAGGTTGCGGGTGGCCTGAACGAGTGGTTCGTCGTCGACGATGGAGGCAAGTTTGAGGTCGAGGACACCGCTCTGCTGCAGTCCCTGCAGGTCGCCGGGACCGCGTAGTTGCAGGTCGGCCTCGGCAATTTGGAAGCCGTCGGTTGTGGAGCACATGGTGCGTATGCGTTCACGGCTGGTGCCACTGAGGTTGTCCTTGGTCATCAATATGCAGTAGCTCTGTTCGCTGCCTCGGCCGACGCGGCCGCGGAGCTGATGGAGCTGGCTGAGACCGAAGCGCTCGGCGTTTTCGATGACCATGACGGTGGCGTTGGGTACGTCGACGCCCACCTCGATGACGGTGGTGGAGACCATGATGTGGGTCTTGCCCTGTTTGAAGCGTTCCATCTCGAAGGCTTTTTCGTCGGGGGTGAGTTGGCCGTGCATAATGCTGACCTGATACTGTGGCCGAGGGAAGTAATTCTGCACCATCTCGAGGCCGTCTTCGAGGTCTTTGAGGTCGAGTTTCTCGCTCTCATGGATGAGCGGATAGACGAAGTAAACTTGACGTCCGGCGTCGATTTGCTGCTTGAGGAAGCTGAAGACGAGGGGACGGCGGGGCTCTGTGCGGTGGTAGGTACGGACGGGTGTGCGTCCGGGAGGCAACTCGTCGATGACGGAGCAGTCGAGGTCGCCGTAGAGGGTCATGGCGAGGGTGCGTGGAATGGGGGTGGCGGTCATGACAAGTACGTGTGGCGTGCCTTTGTCCCACAGCTTGGCGCGCTGTTCGACGCCGAAGCGGTGCTGCTCATCGATGACGACTAGGCCGAGACGGTGGAAGACGACGTCGGCTTCGATGAGTGCATGGGTGCCGATGACGAGTTGTGTCTCGCCGCTGGCGATGCGCTGCTTGAGTTTTTTCTTGTCGGCAGCGCGTACACTGCCGATGAGGAGTTCGGTGCGGATGCCAAGTCCGTCGAGCATGCGGATGAAGGTATGGTAGTGTTGCGTGGCGAGAATTTCGGTGGGTGCCATGAGGCAGGCTTGGCATCCGTTGTCGAGAGCCAAGAGCATGGCCATGAGGGCGACAAGTGTTTTGCCGCTTCCTACGTCACCCTGGAGAAGACGGTTCATCTGACGGCCGGAGCGCATGTCTTCGCGCAATTCGCGGACAACACGTTTCTGTGCACCGGTGAGGGGGAAGGGTAGCTGGGCGTAGAAGCGGTTGAAGTAGTCGCCGACGGAAGAGAAGACGAGACCGTGGGAGCGGTTGCAGCGGGCGTAGTGTGCGTACTGATAGTCGAGTTGGAGGAAGAAGAGTTCCTCGAACTTGAGACGCGCGCGTGCGGCGTCGAGTTGGGATTGATTTTCGGGGTAGTGGATGGCTTTGAGCGCCTGAAGGCGTGGCATGAGGTGGAAGTGGTCGAGGACTTCCTGCGGGAGGGTCTCGTCGACGGAAGTGATACAGCTGCAGAGGGTCTCGGTGAGGCGTGCCAGTGCGCGAGTCCCGAGTCCGTGCTGCTTCATCTTGTCGGTGGTGTTGTATACAGGCAGGAAAGGTGGACGGATGTCGGAAGTCGGAGATTGTGTGTCAGAGGTCGATGGTCGGAGTTCCGTCTCCAATTCTGGATGGGTCATCTGCCACTGGCCGTTGTAGAACGAGGGCTTGCCGATGACGGTGTATTTGACGCCGGGTTTGAGCTTGCTGCGCACCCATTTGGTGCCGGCGAACCATACGAGTTGGATGGTGCCTGTGCCGTCGGAGAAGTCGACTGTCAGCCGCTCACGACGGGGGCCAGTGCTGACGACGGTCATGTTGCTCATCGTGCCGCTGAGCACGACGAGGGCAGACTCATCGCTGAGGGAGGCGACGGTGGCTGTCGCGGAGCGGTCGATGTGACGAAAGGGGAAGTACTCGAGCAAGTCGAGGGCTGAGCGCACCCCCAGCTCGGCAGCCAACACCTTGGCTCGGTCGGGACCTACGCCCTTGAGGTAGACTATGTCGTCGGTGGGCAGCATGAGAGTCAGGGTTGGTGGGGTGTAGCATGGAGGATTTTTTCACGCTCCAAGGTGCTGCTGATGTTGATGTGGTCGGCGTCGGCCATGACGAGGAGAGTCTCGATGGAAGGGTCTTGCCGGCGGTTGACACTGGCCACGAGTTGTTCGTATTCAAAGTCGGCCGCAGTACGGATGCCGCGTACGATGCAATGGGCGCCGAGTTGGTGGCAGAGGTCGACGGTCATGCCGTCGTAGGAGGTGACTTCGACCTGCGGCAGGTCGGCCAGTATGTGGCGGATGCGGTCGACACGGTCCTGGACGCTGAACATGTAGCTTTTCTCACTGTTCACCCCCACGGCGACGACGAGTCGGTCGAAGAGAGGTGCGATTCGGCGCGCGATGGCTTCGTGGCCGGAGGTGAAGGGGTCGAACGACCCGGGGAAGAGAGCTGTCGCCATAAGGTCAGAATTGCCAGATGAGACGGAATGTGAGGGCGTGGTTGTAGCAGTTGCGAGTGTGGGTCTTGTAGCGTGCTTCGTCATTGGCATCGGTGCCGTTGTAGGAAAAGAAAGTCCAGTCGCGTTTGATGGCCATGAGGGAATGCTGCCAGCGTATGTCCAGCTGTAGACCTCGCCAGATGGTGAACCGCATGTCGGCCACGGCACAGATGTCGTGGCGCAGGAAAGACATGTCGTTGGTGTCGGGAATGAAGTAGTTTGGGTTGTACTTGATGACACCGTGCGGCTGCTGAAGGAGTCGGCCATAGCTGAGGCCAGCACCGAAAAGCATGCCGCCATAGGGATCTTGGAAGTGGATCAGGACGGGAATGTCAACATAGTTGAGGGTGAGGTCGATATTGTAGTAGTTCTGCGGGTCGTAGCTGTTGTTGTATACGCCGCGTTGGGTGATGACTGCTTCGGCACTGAGGCCCCAGCGGTAGTTGTCGGTCAGGGCGGTGAGTGCACCGACACCTCCAGTGTAGCCGATATGTTTGAATCCTTTCAGTTCGTCGCCTTCAATCTGTGACAGAGTCATGCCCGAAGAGACGAATGCGTGGATGCGCTGGGCATGTGTTTCGTCGGGGTGTCCCAGAAGGAGTAAGAGAGCCAGGAGGGCCAGCAGTTTTATGTTATGGGTGCTCATTTTGTTACTCGTTAAAGGTTGTTCCAGTTGCGGAGGAGAATGGTCCAGTCGGTGGCGGTGCGGTAGTGGCGCATGTAGCGGAGCATGAGACGTTCTTGTATTTCAGTTGACGGGTGACGCAGGATGTCGGCAGGCGAGAAAACGCCGTGGCGGCCTGTGTAGCCTACCCAGGAGAGGTGGCCGACAAGCACTTGTAGGCAGTCGGTGAAGTAGCTCCTCTTGCGGTGTTGGAACCAGAAGAGAATGGGGGATAACAGGATGAACATCAGTGCGGTGCCTATGTCGAACATACGCTTGGTGCGCCGAGCTGTGGCGGTGCTGATAGTGTTGAGTTCGGTGACATACAGCTCGTCGGGCGAGAGAATATTCTCACTGCCGATGATGTAGTCGCCTTCGGCAGGGGCAATCTTGTAGTCGACGCCTGTGGTCTTCAGTTCGGCCATGAGGCCAATGATTTGCTGCAAGGGAAGGCTCTTTCCACAGAAAACTACTTCTTCGACGCGCTCGATGCGGATGAGGTCTTGCAGGTGACGTGCACTGCTGTCGGCGGTGGTTGTCAGGTTGGTCGCGGAAAGGCCCATTCCGGTGTAGAGGCGTTGGATGCGTGCAGTTTCGTCGTTGTCTCCAACCACCAGGGTGGAGCCTCGCCTGCGTGCGCGTGGCGCGTAACCTTTTATATGACAGAGGCTGAGCACAAGTCGGATGAGAAGCGACGCCGTCAGGGTCCACAGCGCCCCCAAAAGCAGGAGCATTCGTGAGTAGCGCTGGCTTTCGTCGAGCAGGGAGTAGAACGCCAGCAGGAGTAGTAGTCCGATGCCCATGCCCTTGACGATGCGGCCGACCTTTACGGGTCTGTCGTAGCCGCCTTGCAGCCAGCTGCAGGCCATGAGGATAAGGATGTAGAGGGGGACGATGCAGGTGAGGTATTCGGGCGGATAGTAATCGTTGCCCACGCCTTTGATATTTTCCCACATCCCTTTTAGGAGTGCGAACCCGCCGTAGGCCGTGGCGAAGTCGAGCAACGGCACAGCCAGCCGAGCCGCGATGCGACGAAGTCCAGCCAGTCCTGCACGTAGCCAGATGGCCATCTGCAACAGTAGGTTGAAAAGGTGTGCGTTGCGTCCGGTGAAGTATTTCTTCACGAAAATTGCCATGGCGTTGTAGAAGGTGTATACGTAGTTCAGCGACCCTTTGCGTGTGCTCTCGCCCTTGTAGTGAATGATGCGCGTGGTGGGCAGGTAATAGTTCTTGTAGCCCGCCAGACGAATGCGCCAGGAATAGTCGATGTCTTCGCCATACATGAAGTAGCTTTCGTCTAGGCCTCCGATTGTGTTGTAGGCTTCGTGGCTGACCATCAGGAAGGCACCGGGCATGATCTCTATTTCGTTGATGTCATCTTCGCCGAGATGGCCCATGTAATAGGCCGCAAAACGTCGGGAACGGGGAAAGAGACGTGTGAGACCGATGATTTTGTAGAATGATGCCTGTGGCGACGGGAAGCCGCGTTTGCTCTCGCGAAGGTAGTTGCCCTTGCCGTCGACCATCTTCACTGTCAGACCGCCACAATCGGGGTGCTGACGTACGAAGTCGGCACATAGCACAAAGGTATCGTGCTCTACAACAGTGTCTGGGTTGAGGAGAAGCAGGAGGTCGCCGGAGGCCTGCTGCAGGGCTTGGTTGTTGGCGCGGGCGAACCCCACATTGTCGTGGTTCTCAATGACGTGAACTTCGGGGAAGTCGCGACGTACCATGTCGGTGGAACCGTCGACCGAGTCGTTGTCAACAACCCATACCTCCAGTTCAAGCAGCCTGCCGTCGGACAGTTGCCGCTCAGCGGCATAGACCGACGCCAGGCACTGCTTGAGGAAGTACTTGACGTTGTAGTTGACTATAACAATCGACAGCTTCATGGCGTCACCACATCTCTTCCGCTCCGTGAAATCTAGGAATTCTCCGATTATCTGGTATCAAGATTTTCAGGTTTTCCGCCAGGCGGAGGGTGATGGTTGATGTATGATTTATAGTGTAAAGTGTATGGTGTTTCAGTTTTCCGCTTTCCGCTTACGTTTCTTGCCTGCGTCGTTGACAATCTTCATCGCGTCGTCGAGTGAGAGCGACAGGGGGTCGATGTCCTTGGTCAGACGGAAGTTCTCACCGCGGAAAGTGAGATAGGGACCAAAGCGGCCGATGTTGCTGACGACGGGGTCGCCGTCGTGGATGCCGATTTCGTGGGGGAAGTCTTTCTTGAGCGCCTCTTTTTTGAGCTCGGCATCGCGTTTTTTGACGACGATTTCGATGGCGCGCTCAAGGGTGACCTCGTAGGGGTCGTCGTTCTTGCCGAGGGAGTAGAATTTTCCATTGTGGCGCACATAGGGTCCGAATTTGCCGATGCTGACGATGATTTCCTTGTCCTCGAAGGTTCCGAGGGTGCGGGGCAGGTTGAAGAGCTCGAGTGCCTGGTCGAGGGTGATGTTCTCGATGCTCTGGCCTTTCTTCATGCTGGCGAAGAGTGGCTTCTCGTCGGTGTTGGTCTCTCCGATCTGGACGAGCGTGCCATAGCGGCCGATTTTGGCGTAGACGTTCTTGCCGCTCTTGGGGTCGGTGCCGAGGAGGCGGCTGCCGGTGGTGCGCTGTGCTGACTGCTGCGTCTGGCGGATGTTCTTATGGAAAGGCATGTAGAAGCTGTCGATGACCTTGCGCCAGGCTTTCTTGCCGGCGGCGATTTCGTCGAAGTCCTTCTCGACGGTGGCTGTGAAGTTGTAGTCGAGGATGTCGTTGAAGTGCTCCATGAGGAAGGTGTTGACGACACATCCGATGTCGGTGGGGAAGAGTTTTCCTTTCTCGGCATAGCCTTTCTCCATCCGCTGGCTGCGTTTGACGGATGAGCCTTTCAGTGAGAGGAGCGTGCATGGGCGTTCGGTGGCCTCACGGTCCTCTTTGATGATGTACTCACGTTTGAGGATGGTGCTGATGGTGGGGGCATAGGTGGAGGGTCGGCCGATGCCGAGGTCTTCAAGTTTCTTGACGAGGCTGGCTTCGGTGTAGCGCGGCGGGTGTTGTGTGTAGTGCTGGGCAGCCTCGCAGACCTCCATGGCCATGCGGGTGCCCTCAGGCAGTTTGGGCAGCAGACGAGTGGAATCCTCGTCGGTCTCGTCGTCGGTGCTTTCCATGTATACTTTCAGGAAACCGTCGAACTTCACCTGTTCGCCCGAGCAGGCGAAATGGTCTTTCTGGTTGTTGCTGATGGCTATTTCGATTTCTGTTTTCTCGAGCTCTGCATCGGCCATCTGGCTGGCGATGGTGCGTTTCCAGATGAGCTCGTAGAGACGGCGCTGGGCGCTTTCGGCGTTGACGGTCTGGGCCGACAGGTCGGTGGGACGAATGGCCTCATGTGCTTCCTGTGCACCTTTGGTGTGGGTTTGGTAACGGCGGGTCTTCAGGTAGTCGGCACCATAGAGGGAAGTGATTTCTTTTTTTGCCATGCTCAGGGCGAGGTCGCTCAGGTTCACACTGTCGGTACGCATGTAGGTTATGAATCCGCTTTCATACAGCTGCTGTGCCACCTGCATGGTACGGGCGACACTGAAACCCAGTTTGCGGCTGGCTTCCTGCTGGAGGGTGGAAGTGGTGAAAGGAGGTGCGGGGGTGCGGCGAGCGGGCTTGGTCTCGATCTTGCTAATCTTGAAGTTGGCACCCACCAGACTGTTAAGGAAAGCCTCGGCTTCACTGTCGGTGGCGAAATGGTGATTCAGTTCGGCGGAGAGAATCTTGTTGCTGTCCACGGGATGGAATTGAGCCGTTACGCGGAAGTAGGGTTTGCTCTCGAAACGTTTGATTTCCTCCTCGCGTTCGACGATGAGGCGAACGGCGACGCTTTGCACACGGCCGGCGCTTAGAGCAGGTTTGATTTTACTCCAGAGGATGGGGCTGATTTCGTAACCCACCAAACGGTCGAGCACGCGGCGGGCCTGCTGGGCGTCCACGAGGTTCATGTCAATCTGGCGAGGGTTCTCGATGGCGTGGAGGATGGCCGTCTTGGTAATTTCGTTGAAGACGATACGCTGTGTTGTTTTGGGGTCCAGTTTCAGCGTTTCCTGCAGATGCCAGGCTATGGCCTCTCCTTCGCGGTCCTCATCGGATGCGAGCCACACCTTGTCGGCGTCCTTCACGGCTTTTTTCAGTTCGCTCACCAGCGCTTTCTTGTCGTCGCTGATTTGGTACTGGGGCTCGTAGTTGTCTTCCACGTCGATGCTCATCTCCTTTTTGGCCAGGTCGCGGATGTGACCGTAGCTCGACTTGACGGTGTAGTCTTTGCCGAGAAACTTCTCAATGGTCTTCGCCTTGGCAGGCGACTCAACAATTACAAGATTCTTCATATGGGTTTTATTTTTTATTTCTAAATATGTAATTCGCTGGCATAACGTATATATATTTTATTTATTGTATGGTTATAGAAAAAAAAGTTATATGGTAGTTAAAGAATTAAGAGAAGTTATCGCGCTTCGCGCTAGAAGTTAAAGACAAATGTATAAGACGATGCTATTGTCTCTAACTCCTTTAACTCCTTTAACTTCTTTAACTCCCCCAAAATAAAGTTGTGTCCTTTTTTTATGATTTTTCATTCAGGGATGGCGAAAAATTCGTATATTTGCAATTGGAATTTGTGAGTGTGATTTTACTTGTTATTTGAATATCAGTAGTATGGATAACTTTGTTGTATCTGCAAGAAAATATCGTCCGGCGACTTTTGCCAGTGTGGTGGGGCAAGAGCACATCACCCGGACGCTGAAGAACGCCATTATGACGGGCCAGCTGCCACAGGCATTTCTTTTTTGTGGGAGCCGAGGCGTGGGCAAGACTACATGTGCACGCATACTGGCCAAGACCATCAATTGTGAGCACCGCACGCCTGATGGAGAGGCCTGTAATGAGTGTGAGAGTTGCCGTTCGTTCAACGAAGGTGCCTCGATGAATATCTTCGAGCTTGACGCCGCCAGTAACAACTCGGTTGATGATATCCGCCAGTTGGTGGATCAAGTGCAGTTTCCTCCACAAAGCGGTCGCTACAAGGTCTATATCATCGATGAGGTGCACATGCTCAGCCAGGCGGCTTTCAATGCTTTCCTCAAGACCTTGGAGGAGCCGCCGGCCTATGCCAAATTTATTCTAGCCACCACGGAGAAGAACAAGATAATCCCCACCATACTAAGTCGTTGTCAGGTGTTCGACTTCAAGCGTATAGAAGTGCCCGACATCGTACGACATCTGGAGTATGTGGCTGGAAACGAGGGGGTGAAATACGAACCGGAAGCGTTGGAACTGATTGCCACCAAGGCTGAAGGTGGTATGCGCGATGCATTGAGTACGTTTGACCAATTGGTGAATTTCACCCAAGGAAACCTCACGTATCAGGGTTGCCTGGAGAATCTGAATGTGCTCGACGCAGACTATTATTTCCGACTTGTCGACCTTGTGCGCGAAGGGAACATCGGAGGTGCGCTACTGCTCTACCAAGAAGTGCTCACGCGTGGATTTGGTGGACAGCATTTTTTGACAGGCTTGTGCGAACATTTGCGCAATCTGATGGTCAGCCTCGATCCACAGACGCTTACGCTTGCAGAGGGAGGCGAACGTCTTCGCGCGCGTTACAGGGAACAGTCGCAACATTGCGGGCTGCCACTGTTGCTGGGATGCCTGAATACGGCCAGTGACTATGAATTCCGTTTCCGTGAGGCCAACAACAAGCGTTTGTTTGTTGAGATTTGCCTGATGAAAATGGCATCCGCCTCGCTGCCCAAGGGATAGATAGCAAGAAGTCCCGAAAGGGCAGGCATGGAAAAAGTTGAAAGCGCAGCTAGTCCTGCGGGTGCGCCTAATCCTGCAGGTGCACCTAGTTCTGCTAGTGTACCTAGTTCTACTAGTGCACCTGATTCTGTTAGTGTGCCTAATCCTGCTAGTGTCCCTAATCCTGTTAGTGTATCTAGCTCTGTTAGTGCCCCCAGTTCTGCTAGTATGCCTAGTCCTGCTAGTACATCTAGTCCTGTCAGTCCTGGATTGGCAGGAGGTATTTCCATCGGCCACCTTCCGGTGACAAAAGTGGAGGGTCCAAAACTGCAGTCCGAAGTGAAGCCGCTGACACAGGAAGACTTGGACCGTTATTGGATGGAGGCAGCCACCCAACTGAACCTGCAGTTGCTTATGGAGAAAGGCAAACCACGACTAGGAGAACTTGGTCGTATTGAGATCGACGCCCTATCGACCTACTTCCACGAAGAATTCAAGCCTCACCGCATCGATGTGATGGAAGTCTTGCGGCAAAAGAGCGGTATGCCCATGCTCGAGTGCAAGGTGAATCCTCTCTACATTGAGAAGGAGGAGGTCATTTATTCGCCGCAGGACAAATATAAAGCTATGCTACAGATAAACCCCAATTTGGTCGTACTGCGCAAGTTATTCCCTCAAATTGATTATTAACCATGGATTTTTACAAGTTTGACGGTGCAGGAAACGACTTTGTCGTTGTCGACAACAGGGATGGTCGATATAATCTCGGCGACGAGGAGATTGCCCGCATCTGCCATCGCCGTTTCGGTGTCGGCGCCGATGGGTTGATGACCCTTGACGCGGCTTCAGCGGGTTTTGATTTTGAGATGCATTACTACAATAGTGACGGCCGTCTGGGATCGATGTGTGGTAATGGAGGTCGCTGTATTGCAGTTTTCGCCTACCTGCTTGGTATGGGTAAGCAGCTTCATTTCAAAGGCTACGACGGACCTCATGATGCTGAGATACTTGAATGGGACACTACTCAGAGGATGGGTGTCGTCAAGTTGGGGATGCGCACCGTGGCTTCTTCCGAAGTGCGGCGTTGCCTTGACGGATGGTTCCTCGACACAGGGTCGCCACACTATGTGCAACGGGTCGTCGATCTGAAACACTATGACGTGGTGGACGAAGGCCGTCGACTGCGCCATCGGACCGACCTCTTTCCCGAGGGTGCCAACATTGATTTTATTGAAGACTTGCCTGACGGACGTCTTGCTGTGCGAACCTATGAGCGCGGGGTCGAAGACGAGACCTGGGCCTGCGGCACTGGCGTGACGGCTTGCGCCATTGTTAGCGGCAACCACCGTCTGGTGACCCGCGGCGGTGACTTCCGGGTAGACTTCGAGGACACCGGCATGGTATACGGGAATGTATGGCTCACGGGCCCTGTTTCTTTAAACTTCACTGGCACATGGACCTTTTCAGCGCAATAGACACCGAGCCGGTGCGGCAACAGATGGACAAACTCGCCAAGGAACTTGACCGTCTGAATTACGAATACTACATGAACGACCGTTCGCTGGTTAGTGACGAGGAGTTCGACCGCATGATGCGGGAACTTCAGGACCTTGAACGGCAATATCCCGAGTTAGCTAGCCCCCTGTCGCCCACCAAAAGGGTGGGTGGGGAGGTTAACAAGAACTTCCGTCAGGTGCAGCACCGATTCCCCATGCTTTCGTTGGGCAACACCTACTCCATTGAGGAGATAGAGGATTTCGAGGCGCGTACGCGCAAACTGCTCGACGGAACTCCGTTCACTTACACTTGTGAACTGAAATATGACGGCGTGGCCATCGGCCTCACTTATCGCCACGGCCAGCTTGTCCAGGCCGTCACTCGAGGCAATGGTACTACGGGTGACGACATCACTATCAATGCCAAGACGATACCCACTATCCCGCTGCGCCTATCAGGCGATTATCCAGACGATTTCGAGGCGCGTGGCGAGGTGGTCTATCCTTTTGAGGCCTTCGAGGCCATGAATCGTCAGCGCGAGGCCGATGGCGACGAGCCGTTCGCCAATCCCCGCAACGCGGCTTCCGGAAGCCTCAAGTTGCAGGATTCGGCAGAGTGTGCCAAACGCAAGCTCCTCTTCTGTATGTATTTTATGATGGCGCCCGATGGTATCGCCCTTCCTGATACTCATTCGGGGCGTCTCGACTGGGCCCGCCAGATGGGTTTCCGCGTGCAACCATATATACAAGAGTGCCGTGATATTGATGAGATAAAGGCTTTCATCGACCATTGGGACAAGGCTCGCTGGGAACTGCCTTTCGGAATTGACGGCATCGTTATCAAAGTAAACCAGACTGCTCTCTGGGAACGCCTTGGCCTTACCGCCAAGTCGCCTCGCTGGGCCATCGCCTACAAGTTCAAGGCCGAACGTGTCAGCACACCCCTTGAGAGCATCAGTTACCAGGTGGGTCGCACCGGTGTTATCACGCCGGTAGCCAACCTCAAACCCGTGTGGCTTGGAGGCACCACTGTCAGGCGTGCCACCTTGGTCAATGCCGATTTCATCGCCAAGATGGATATCCATGTCAATGATAATCTATTCATTGAAAAAGGGGGTGAGATAATTCCTAAGGTGGTGGGCGTCGACCTGGAAAAGCGTCAAGCGGGCGCAATGCCTATACAATACATCGACCGCTGCCCCGAATGCGGCAGCCTGTTGGTGCGAGCTGAAGGCGAGGCTGGTCACTACTGCCCCAATAGTGATGGCTGCCGTCCCCAGATATTGGGTAGGCTAGAGCATTTTGTGGGACGCAGGGCAATGAATATCGAATCGCTTGGGCCGGAACGTTTGGAAATGCTCTATGATGCCGGTCTCGTGCGCAATGTGGCCGACCTTTATGACCTGCGCCGCGACCAGTTGATAGGTCTGGGCACCGACGCTACCATTCAGGACCGTGGTGCCGACAACTTGCTGGCTGCCCTTGAGACCAGCAAGTCAGTCCCCTTTGAGCGCGTTCTCTTCGCTCTAGGCATACGATACGTCGGCGAAGTGGGTGCAAAAAAACTGGTCCGCTATTTCCAGAATATCGACACTCTTATGACTGCCGGCGAGGAAGAACTGGCCCAAGTAGAGGATGTGGGCGAGGTGACGGCCCGCGCCGTTGCCGACTGGTTTGCCCGTCCTGAACACCGCTCCATCGTCGAACGCCTCCGCTCTGCCGGCCTACAGATGAGTGCTGAGTTTGGAACCCGGAGTTCGGAGTTGGACGGCATGACCTTGGTGGTCAGCGGCGTCTTCAGCCACTTCTCTCGTGACGAGATTAAGGCTGACATTGAGCGTCACGGCGGCAAGGTGTCTGGCTCCATCAGTGGCAAGACCACCTACCTTGTTGCTGGCGAAAATATGGGACCCGAGAAGCGCAAGAAGGCAGAAAAACTCGGCGTCCAGATTATCACTGAACAGCAATATCTCGATATGGTGAATGCGTAAACTCTTCATCATACTGCTGTTGCTGCCCCTTTCATTAAAGGCGCAAAACTATTGGGAAATCTCGTTGGGCGGCGAGTACATGCTTACAGCCTATAGCATCAGTTCGCCACACAACACCTGGGGAACCGGCCTTCAAGCCACCATGTGGTACGAGCCGTTCGGCCTTAAACTTGATATAGGAATCACGCCACAAAGTATCTGCGGCAACCGTATCGGTGCCGCCTTTATGATACGTACTCCGTTGAATCCGTGGCTTGCAGCCGATATCGGTCTGGGCTTGGCCTCCTACTCTAAGCCCCGTTATGTAACACAAGACACAAACAACGTATATATTTCCACTCCTGTCGTCTGCCTATTTGATTTGGGACTTGTCGCCCAAATCGACGACCGCGGCGGTTTCCTTGCTTTTCGTCTCCTCCACTCCTCTAATGGTAATATGCGGCGCCCCAATCGAGGACTTAATTTTTTCCGCGTCGAGATGGGAATTCCTTTCACCAACCGGCAGCCTCGGTCTTTCTCTTATCGACCGCCATTCAATTCCTCCCGATTCGCGCTCCCCACTCATCACTACCTGGACATTATGTTTGTGCCGAGTCTTTCTTTTAGTCGCCATAATATGCAGCGTGGAGTCTTCTTTTGCTACGATGTCGCGCTCAGCTACGAATACAGGCGGACCCAGACTTTCGGATACGGAGGCACCCTCGACCTTTGGTACAACTTCAGCCATCCTTGGCAGCTTCCGCGTTATCACGACCCATATACCTTCCCTATGTATGTCAGTGCCTTGGCTTTTTTTGAGCATTTCTGGGGCCCAGTCAGCCTAAGGGGCGGCATCGGTGTGGTCCTGGCAGCCTCCTCACGTGTCATGGTGCCAGTCTATGAACGCTTGGGGGTTTATTACAATTTTGGGAATAATTACGCCGGTATAGGCATCAACGCCCATAGTGGGCAGGCCGAATTCATCGAATGGAGCTATGGCCGCCGCATCCCACTGTCAAAGAAACACCGTCAGTAATCAGGCACCGGCTTGCCGCAGCACCTCCTCTACCTGTGCCCGCTTCCATGGGGTGCTGAGGTCGAAGAGCTCATCGAGTGGTTTGCTGAGCATCTCGACCAGCAGGTGGGTATTGTCTTGGTGGTCTATGCCTTCGAGGGCGGTCGATACCTGGTCCCACCGATGGTTGGAGTGGAGCAGCGGGATGAAGTTGGTGAGGTCGAAGTTGCGAAGCACCATGTTGTCAATGCCTTCGGTTTCAATGCGTGAATGGGCGCGGGCGAGCTTTATTTCTCCAACCTCCTGCAGCACTTGCTGGTATTTTTCATAGAGTACATATTCGTTGAGGAGGAAAGCGACAATGGTGTCGGAAAGGCTGTCCCACATGTGGACCGGCAGGGGATGGGCAACAAAGCGCCCTATCATGAAACTACCGGCGGTGAGGCCGGAAAGGCCTCGCTGCAGGCATACGGCGCTGATGCGTTGGAAGAAGTTGATTTTATGGCAGGTGTCGAGCAGGTTGAATAAGCGGCTTTGGTCGTTATGGTCACCCATGCGGCTCTGCAACACTCCGTCGACGTAGTCGGCAGGGCGCGACTCATACCAGCTGTTCACGATGCCGGCGGCTTTCTTCGGTTTGTCCTGCAAGTCGCAGCGGATGAGGCGGGCGAGTTTGTTGATGTCGGTGATGTAGATGGCCTGCTGGCTGTTCACGATGTCCTGGTATTGTTGGTAGGCCAGTTTCATCTCCTCGAAGAATTCATGCTCCGTGTCGGTGAGCTCCACAGCCCCCCCCTGTAGGTACTTGGTGAATCGGGCAGGGCGGAAGTCCGCTTGGCCAAGGAAGATGCTTTGGCGGCGCGAGCTAACGGTCAGGAGGTCGCCTTCGTGGATGACCAGGCCCTCGGCGTTGACAATGGTCTGCCCCTCTATGCGTATGCCAAAGCTCTGCAGATCCATGAAAGCCGGTATTCCGTAGCCGCGGCAGGCCGTGACGACATGGATGGCGGCGGGCATCATCGAGAGGATGGCATCCACCTCGTTCAGCGTGATGGTGTCTTCGGGAACGAAGTGCTCCTGGCAGAGGCACACATTCTGTCCCTTGGCTTTCCACTCGCGCGCCTTGGCTACCGAAAGGCATAGGCGTGCCGAGATGGCTGTGCGCGGCAGCACCGAGAGCCCGTGGCCGAAGAACTGGAGCTTGGTGAGCGAACGGTCGTCAATCGAGGCGGAGACTATCTGCCGCAGGTGGTAGGGCTTGATGAGGTCCGTCACCTGCGCGTCGTCGATGAGGCCCTCGTTGCGTAGGTTGATGGACGACACCAAGGCGGCACGGCCCGTCATCTCCGAGGCGTTGAGCTGCAGCACTGAGAAGAGGCTCAGCTGATGGGGGCGGCTCTCGACGGCAAATTCGATAGTCACGGGAGTCTTGTAACGCCCTTCGAGTTTCTTCAGCAACGGGTCGAAATGGTACACGGCGGGAAACTGTCGCCGTATCTCTGCTCGGTCACCGTAGGAGAGGTCGTCGGTCGTCACGTCGCCCGTCATAATCTCTTCTCCGAAGATATTGCGGTAGCTCTCCACCTGCTTGCCCACGCCTGTGCGCGAGTGGCGGCTGTAGAGCACGCCGGGATAGCTCTCGTTGTTGCCGATGGTCCACACCATGCGCTGCAGGATGAGGCTCGGGAATGCTTGCTTGCCCTGCATGAAGGTCAGGATGAGGTCGGAATTGTCCACGTAGAACTGGCGTACATGTTTCACCAGGCACAGGGCCTGGTAGTGTGCGTCCGTCAGCAGGCGCGGGTCTATGGCGTTGATGGCGGCCTCCAACTCGGCGATGCGGGCCTCCTGTTCCTGATTGTTCAGGCTGATGTCGCTGCGCGTGTAGCGATGTTCGATTGACAGCATCTCGCCTATCGAGCGGAGCGTGCTGAGGTACACTCGGTTGGCCATCGCGTCGGCATACATGTTGCGCAGCGCCTCATAGGCCGTTCGGGTCACTCCTATGTTGAGCAACGTCGGCATCAGACCGGGAATGTACTGCGGCATGGCACAGCGGATGGCAAAGACCAGCGGATTGTGGCTGGCACCCAGTTGGCAGTGCACCATCGTCTCCAGGTTGCGGATGGCAGCTTCAAGGAGTTCGGGCAGCCGCTCGGGCTGGCTGAACGACCGTGAGGTCAGGATGCAGAAGTCAGGGACAGGGTAGCTGTTGCGCGTAAGGTCCATCAGCATGCGCCCCTTGTAGCTGATTTCTTCGTCGGTGTAGTCGCCTGTGGAGAGGGTCGTGATGAGGCAGTCGTTGTCGACCAGTGGATTGTCGTCGGCGTAGTGGCAGCAGGTCTGGTGGAATTCCTCGCGGATGCGCTCCAATTCTTCGCTCGGGGTGCCTTCTTCTTTCTCGGTCAGCAGGAGCTCGAGGAAGTGGCGGCGCTCGTCGGCCGACAGTTTGAGGAGGCAGTACATGTCGTACCAGCGGGGCGGAAACTCGTGGACGGTGTCGATGCTGTCGCCTTCGAGACGGTAGATGACGGTGCCGGGTTTGTTGCCTTCCAGCTGATTGAGCGGGTCCTCGTTGTCGTGGTTGAATATCTCGCGACCTTCACGGGCGTAGAGGTTCACCATGTAGAAATTGGGATAGCTGGCGCGGATGCGCAAGGAAGTGACCTTCATGGCAAGCGATGTCTTTAATTCTCGGTCTCGCCAAGGATTGCTTCAAGCATCTCCTCGGGGCTCATGCCGAGGTAGGGGAGGGTCTTGCGGGTATCGTTGGCAAGATCGTGGGAAGGGTAGTTTTCCACGAAATAGGTGTAGGCGGCACGGGCCGAATCGTATTGGCCGGCGGTCTCATAGGCATACCCTTTCAGGAACCAGCAGCCTCCGATGTCCTCGAAGCCCGGGTAGAGACTGATGACGGTGTCGAGCAAGGCCACAGCTTGGTCCTGACGGCCCATGGAGATGCTCATGTCGGCGGCACGTTGCAGGTAGACGGGAGCCAGGCTGTCGTCGGGAAAGTCTGCGGCAAAGGTGCGGTAGAGGCTGAGCATGGCATCAAGGTCGCTGTCATCGGTAATCATGTCGAGCGACGATAGCGCCTGCTCCTGCTCTTCGATGGCTTTCAGTTGCTTCTCACGGTTGGGGCCGCATGCTGCCAGCAGCAGCACCCCTGATATGATGAGAATTGAGAAATGCGAATTGAAAATTGAAAACTTATGTCTCATATTAACCATTATTATTAAGTCGAAAAGTACTTAACACTTAACACTAAACACTTAACACTAAACACTTAACCGGATTATCTCCTCTTCATTCTATACCTCGTCTGCACCTTTCCGTCGGCGATGGCGTTGAGTTTCTTGCGTAGCATGGTTCTGCGGAGGTTGCTCAGACGGTCGGTGAACACCTTGCCGTCCAGATGGTCCAGCTCATGCTGTATCACGCGTGCGTAGAGTCCTGTGGCGTCGTCGGTATGCTCCATCCAGTCCTCATCCCAGTAGTGCACCCGCACGGTGGTGGGGCGCAGCACATCCTCGTGGATGTCGGGCACCGAGAGGCAACCTTCGTTGAAATAATCCTTCTCTTCGCCGAATTCCATAATCTCTGGATTAATCAATGTGTGTTGCTCGGTTACCTCACCATAGGTGTCTGTCTTCTCGTCGTATGGACGAAAACCGATGACCACCACCCGAATGGACAGGTCTACTTGCGGTGCCGCCAGACCCACGCCGTCGGCGGCATACATGGTTTCGTACATGTTGGCCACCAACTCCTTGAGGTTGGGATAGCTCTGGTCAATCGGTTGCGATATCTTTCTAAGTGTTGGATGGCCGTAGCCTACAATTGGAAGTATCATCTGTTTCTATAATTAAAGCTCAAAACTTAAAACTCATAACTCTTAACTCCTAACTCATAACTCTCATATAGTCCTGCAGCATGATGGTGGCGGCAATCTGGTCTATCATCCCCTTGTCGCGTCGTTGTTTCTTCTTCAGCCCGCTGTCAATCATCGTCTGGAATGCCATCTTCGAGGTGAAGCGTTCGTCGATGCGGGCCACCTCTTTGTCGGGAAACAGCTCGTGTAGTTTGGCTACAAACGGCTCGATATATTGCATCGACTCCGACGGGGTATTGTTCAGATGTTTTGCTTCACCCACCACAAAGCAGTCCACCTTCTCGCGCGCGCAATAATCTTTAATATACGTGAGCAGGGTAGGGGTGTCCACTGTCGTCAGGGCAGTGGCGATAATGCGCTCTGGGTCGGTCACCGCCAGTCCTGTGCGCACGCGCCCATAGTCTATGGCCATTATGCGTCCCATGTTGTTGTTTGAAAACTGAAAGTTGAAAGTTGAAAGAATACTGATGCGTCTGCAATTTCAACTTTCAACTTTCAACTTTCACCTTTTGTGGCCCCTCTCGGGTTCGAACCAAGGACCCGCTGATTATGAGTCAGCTGCTCTAACCAACTGAGCTAAGGGGCCATACACAATTTCCCTCCTCCTCAAATCCGATGCAAAGATACAACTTTTTTCCAATGTGTAGAAATAAATTTCCTTAATATTGATTTTATTTTGTATCTTTGCTCAGTTATCATAAAGCATTTATTAATAACAATAAACTGATACACATGAATATAGATTGGCAAAACCTTCCGTTTGGTTATGTAAAAACGGACTACAATGTGCGCTGCTACTTCCGTAACGGCGAGTGGGGCGAAATTGAAACCTCGAGCTCCGAGCATATCGAAATCCACATGGCTGCCTCCAGCCTTCACTACGGCCAGGAAGCCTTCGAGGGCCTGAAAGCCTACCGTTGCAAGGATGGCAAGATCCGCATCTTCCGTCCCGAAGCCAACGCCGAGCGTCTGCAGAGCACCTGCCGCGGCATCATGATGCCCGAACTGCCCACCGAGAAGTTCGTCGAGATGTGCAAGCGCGTCATCAAACTCAACGAGCGCTTCATTCCCCCCTACGGCACTGGCGCCAGCCTCTACCTCCGTCCGCTGCTCATCGGCACCGGCATCACCGTGGGTGTCAAACCCGCCGACGAGTACCTGTTCGTCATCTTCGTGACCCCCGTGGGGCCCTACTTCAAGGGCGGCTTCAAGGCCAACCCCTATGTCATCACCCGCAAGTATGACCGCAGTGCCCCTCTTGGCACCGGTATCTACAAAGTCGGTGGTAACTACGCTGCTTCCCTCAAGGCTCACGTCGAAGCTTGCCACGGCGGCCAGTACGCCTGCGAGTTCTACCTCGACGCCAAGGAGAAGAAATATGTCGACGAGGCCGGCGCTGCCAACTTCTTCGGCATCAAGGACGGTGCCTACATCACCCCGAAGAGCAC
>JAEEGL014110056.1_pt1 | contig 35758 bp, 26 predicted proteins | sample 9134231 | NCBI WGS metagenome assembly JAEEGL01 (sample SAMN16246548, study PRJNA631951) | gut metagenome | biome: gut microbiome; feature: rumen; material: fiber-attached | host: Bos | place: Iran: Karaj | collected 2018-10
TCTGCATCAAGTCTATCCAATATCTCCTGCTGATAGGGATAGGGATTGATATCTACGATAAAACCATACCCCTCTGTATTTTTACCACGCCTCTCTGCTCTGAGCGCAGTTCTTAACTTGTCATAACTATCATGAGTATATTTTTCAAATGTTGTCGAATTCCAATAGCTCTCAAAAGTGGCTTCTATCTTCTGTATCGTAGGCGCCAAATCCTTTGTGGTAACTTTAATATTCCATTCCAATCCGCTGGACATGGCTACATTAGACATATTGGAGGACCCCACATAAGCGGTAGTAAATCCTGTTTTTCTATAAAAAATATACGCCTTGGCATGAAGCCTTGTGCGCTTAGTGTCATAGGATATGCGTACTTCTGTCCCAGGAAGATCACAAAGCTCATCAATAGCCTTAGCATCAGTAGCTCCCATATATGATGTGGTGATAATCCTAAGCTTCCCTCCGCGCTCTGTAAATCGCTTCAGTTCATCATATAAGAGTCTTAATCCACTCCATTTTATAAAAGAGACAAGCATATCAATCCTGTCTGCTGTCTCCATTTCCTTCTTAAGCTCAGAGTACATCTGAGGTTCGTGAATTGCACCGGTAAATAAACTACTCTGTGCAACAGATGTTTCCGGGCGCACTATATCTTTAGCTTTACGCTGACCAATCTTGTACATGGGATCATTTTCAGAAAGAAGCGCAAAAAGTTGCTCAGCGCTATCAGCTACTGCCAATTCCTTCAGATCCTCTAAATCATTTTCGTCTGATATCAGACCAACCACCTTATTAACAAGGCCTATCTTCGCCTCGAGACTTTCATCATCTGAAATACGATCCAACGCCTTATGTACAACTTCCGAGACATACCTAGAAAGAATCTCCGATGCTTCTGCTCCATCTATCTTCTCAACACACTTCAGATCTTCCGCTGAACCTGTCAGCTCTGATTGTATTTGTTTATTTATAATCTGTTCGTATAATCCAGGTTCTAACATATGTATCCCCTCATGTCAGTATACGTAAATAAATTTAAGCAACATTTTTCAAAGTTACAATCAGCAGAAATGTAATTTTGAAAAAATCTTTTAATACCATTGCATCCTCAATCGTAAGCGTAAAATAATCCGCCTACGTTGGGTTAAGGATTTTAGGACATGACATGAAAACCACGTTCGAACCGGCATAAGTATATTTCTGCCCGTTACTAAACGTGATTTCCACTTTTGAACCATCATTTATCCGATGCACTTCATGAACTTTGTGCGTAACGATGTTGCCCTTGGCAACCACCATGTATTGGGTTGGATCCATAGATTTCATATTCGCCAACTATGTTCTGTAACACTTTCAACTCTGCCGTTTGAAGTGGTGCAATGACGTGGTGTATCTTTCAACTTTTTAGCTATATGCAATATTTCTAGATATTCTCTTGCGTTCATTTTTCCCTCTATATTTTTGGTATGCGCATAAAATAGTGTTCTTCGTCTTCTCCTGCTTTATATGCACCGTTAGCCAGCATACATTTTTGTGAAGCTAAATTATCCTTATTAACACGAAGATATATCTCCTCTTCCGGAACAATGTCCTTTGCCAATTGGATTGTAAGACCTAATCCGGCTGTGCCGTAACCTTTTCCACGATAGGATTTACCGATACTATATCCAATATGTCCTGCACCGTTACGAAGCGCTTCTGTTAAATGATGCCTCATTCTAAACTCACCAATCAAATTATCTTCGTCCCAAAGATAATAATACGTTTCAGGAACAAACCAATCCGGCATATTTACAGGATGTTCATAAGAAATCAATGTCGGAAGAACACTCTACATGTATTCTTCTAACGATACACCATGATATGGATTGGTAAGACCATTCTCATCTTCCGGTAAAGCTGTAGTATACTCCCATTGGTCCACTGCATCTTTCAAATTGATTTTTCGCAATTCCATGTCTTTTCCCTTTAGCACGTTATATAAAAAGATAAAATTACTGTTTAACTGTGTAAAAAGGATTAAATCCTGTTTTTTCTCCTTCAGTCAATTCCACTTTAAACGCATCTTCTATACCTAGCTCACTTGCTTCGCAATCATCGAACATAATAACTTGAACATTATCTTTACCATTAATTTTATAAAACTCTTTAAACACTGCTCCTATTGCTTTAGAATTATCCACGCTAAATGGTTTTGAAATATGATCAATTACAAATACTGGCACAACAGGATATTTTTTTTCTTGAATAAACAAATTCAAAAAAGCAAGATAGCCACATAATTGAATTAGTGTATGGCGAGCCATACTCCCTTTATTAATTTCTGCAAATCCATCATCAGAATAATCTACAGGTTTTATTGTTTGTAAACGATTACCCTTTTTTATATATCTTATTCTCACGTTATGATCAAAATCGAATTTCACAAATGGTGATTCGTTAACCGCACTAAAATATAATTGATTAGTAACATTGGAAAACTCTTCTATCTTTACTTGATCATCTGAAGCCTGTAATGCTTTCAATTCTTTCTTTAATCCCGAGATTTGACTTCGCAGTGTTTGTATATCTGCTTCGTTATTCTTAATGTCCATATGCAAATATTCTTTAATCAATGCCGCTGCCTTTGCCTTTTCACTGATTGAATAACATGTATATTTAGAATTCTGAAGCCTCATTTCTTCAATTATTTTTCTTTGCTGCCGCCTCAACTCATTAACTGTTTCATCACTGATCACATACTTACTAAAAGAAATACTATTTTCAACGTCATTCAGCAAATCTTCTATCGGCTCAATCAAATATGCCAATTCTGGTTCACCCTGTAATAATCCCTGTAAATTACATAATAATTTTTTCCTATTCTCATTTTCCTTTTTTGTATGCTGATATGTAGAAACCGTTGTTTCATAAACTTTTATTTGTTCGCTGATATTGCTATAAATTACTTCCAATTCACTAATAGTATTTCTTACATTCTCAACCGAATAATCTACCTGATACTCTTTCTTTTCTAACAGGTCCAATATTTCACCTGCATTGTTTCCATTAAACCTAGCATCTATATTTAATTTCAGCAAATTACTATTTACTTGTTCCAAATTAAAAACATATTGGCCCTGCTCTGCTTCTTTGATTTTTAAATCCTTTTTTAGTTTTTCAAGTTCCTTGGTTTTACGATCGATATCTTCTATATGGTTATTAAATATATAATTCAAGATTGGTCCTAGCTTAATAGAATATTTTATATCTCGACATTTATCCAAGAAATCCCATGTCTCACCTTGTCCATTTTCTCCCAAAAAATTAAACATTGTGAAAGTACGATACGTGTAATTCTCACCTGTGAAGTCACGTAATTTTCGAAGTTCGTCTTCATTATGCGAAAAAACGTTACCAATATAATCTTTATATTCCGTCAGCCCTATAGCTTCAGTTTCAATATCATTATTATCGCAAAAATAATTTTCTTCTACATGATTCGTTCTGGTAAAAGTGTAGACTTTCTCATCACATTGAATTTCCATAACAGCTTTTAATACTGTTCCATTATTCCAATCATTTGCATTTATATCTGCAGAAGAACCTAACATATAATCAATAAACTTATAAAACTCTGTTTTACCAGTATTGTTCGCCCCTTTAAAGTAATTGATTCCTGACTTGAATTCATACTCATATTTACCACCTTTAGAACCGACAATAACAATTCTGTTTATCTTAAACACTATGCAAAACCTCCTTGATGAACCTTCTATCACTCCATCGCTTGCTTTCCATGATTGCTTTATTTTCAAAATTGCTTAATCTTTTTTTATTAACATTTTTATAATTCTTATCAAGCAAATGAATATAGTTTCCCTCAACTGAAATAATCTGAGCCTTATTCATAATATGTAATGCTTTTATTATAAAAGGGCATGCGTTCAAAAAACCATCGAAATCTCCTGAAATAACAGATATCGCCTTTACTACAACATCCTTTTTTACTTTAGCAGTATATATTTCTTTTTCAAAAAAACGAATTTTATTAATAGCATACGTATAAAATGAAAGTTGAATAATGCTCATATCATTATGCTCTTTAAGAATAGTATATGCCGCATCTAAATATACACTTATCTGCACTGCTTCATATTTCCCATCCATTTTTTGTCAATCCTTCCACGATATTTGTAAATTGGAATCTACATTATCCTTCGTTAATCCAATGCATACCCCATATCTTATTTGGTCATTTCTAGCATATTCGTTAGGCATATTCTTTGTGCCATCCAATCTATTTCTAGGAGTATCTTGATTTTCGCTTTGTAGTCTGTCTTTTGTATCACAGAAATTTTCATATGCTGTAATTTCAATATCGTCAACTACTGTTTTTTTTCCAACTTCATAATATCCATATTTACAGTTAGCATAATATTCACCCCATATTAAATTTCGTAATATTGTACTTTCTTTCAATTTACACTCACATAATTGCTTATATTCTCGAGAATTTGCTATCGCCAAATCAGCCAAATTGATTTTATTCAGCTTAGTAAATTCTGAATATGACGGTTCGATATGCTCATCAGTAATGGATATAATCACTTGATGCTGCAATTTAACAACGTGATCAAACTCCAAATAATATGAATTCCCCGTGATAACATTTCCTAATATTTCAGTAGCTATCTCGCACAAAAACTCTTTTATGCGTCCTATATATACATATTGAGAAACCGCAGTTGAAAGAAAAAATCTCTGATATACTTTTTTAATCTCATCCTCAAAATCTACAAATTTCTTTACATTAGCTTTTCTTATAACTGAACGACAAATCTTTATCAAATCGGCTTCAGAATACTTACTATTTTTAAGACGCATATTAATAGAGCTTGCCCTTTCAGCTGCATTAACAACTTGCTCTACTATATCTTCGGCAGATACTTTATCAAAAATATCTAATTCAACATTATCTCTATCTGTATATAGTAGATATTTATCAATAGTAGGATCACCTATTTCTGTCAACATCCAATTCTTTATAATTTTCTCAGCTTTGCCTTTTGTAATATCCGTTTTCTTAACCTGTATAGCACAATGTTCACTAGTACTAATCACCTCAACAACATTATCTTTTTCATCTAGTTTTTCCTGTGTCAGTTTTGTCTCTACGTCATCAATCGTTTCAAAAGAAATCACGTCCCCTTCTTGCATTTTGGGAATTAGTAATCCAAATACCAATATCTGATAAGCAAACCCCGCTAAACTATATATTCCGCTTTTATCATCCATAACGCCTCCTCGTAATATCTATTACAACATTTCATTTCGTCTTATACACACAAACTATCTATCCCAAATATCTTGACACAATCAGCCATACCCATCACTGCTCCGTATACTTCTTACTAGTCCCATAACTCTTCTCCACCGGATACTTCTCCGCATTCTTCTTCAACTTCTCCATAATGGCATCTTCAATATTGATACCCATCTTATCCGCCATCAGGATGCAGTAGTTCATAATATCAGCAACCTCTTCCTTTGCGGCCTGCTTATCATAGTCAGCGTTCCATTGAAAGCATTCCAGCAGCTCTGCTGCTTCAATGGATATGCTCTTAGCTAGGTTCTCAGGAGTATGGAACTGGCCCCACTCCCTGTCTTCTGAAAACTTCACAACCTCACGTTTTACTTCTTCAAAATTCATCACAGTCAAAACCTTTCCACGTAATTTTCTAGGTGCCTGCGTAGCTTATCGTCGCAAACATACAAGTATGTGCCTCGTATACCTCTTGTCATAAGCACATAGTAAATATTTCTTATGTACAGATCGAGCTCTTCATCGCTTGCGGATTGCTTTCCGCGCTTATCGAAATAATAGGATTTGTCAACAAATATCCTACCGTTAACATCATCGTATTTAATGTCATATCCAAGAATTACAAATGCATAATTGAGATCACATCCGGCACTTGTATGGATACAGCCAACTTCATCGATAGCACCGTCACTGTTAATCCAATTGCTCAGGCAATGGTTCCATCTTTTGCTCACACCATCAATCTCGATGTCATATGCATTATTATCCGTTTTGGTTTTCCATTCCCAGGAATAACCGGCAAGCATACGGCACAGCTCCAATTTGCTCTCTTTTATGTAGAGCTGTTCATTAAAACTTGAGAAATCATCAAAAATCTTAAAGTCATATTCTTTAAAGGTTTTCTTAGGGACCTTTACGTCATGCAGAATATCATTAACATAGTTGATGTATTCATCTCCGCCCTTAACACGCATCTGCAGCTTCAGTTAATGTGTAATATAAGTGTTAACTCGCTGCCTGCTCTCAAACTCCCTCGTAACCTTACTCTTAAAAATCTCTATTGTTGTTCCTGAAGGCCCTGACAGCTGATCCGGATCAAAGAAGAAAACCGGTGTCTTGGAAATCTTGAGCACCCAGTCCAACTCGGTCGCATCATCAGGAAGTCCCAGCTTTTTATTGTTATTATCATGAGCCTGATAACCAACTATACTTCGCCTGACTTGCAGTTTCTGAGCTTCATCAACGAAAAGAATATCCCAGTTTCCCAATCTGACTGCTTCCGAAGCACCAATTACATCCTTAGATGCCAGGCCCTCGATTTTCTTAAACAGCTTTTTCAACGTTGCTCTCAGTGATGTCTGAGGTATGATCAATCCCATTTTCTTGGTACGAAAAGGATACTCATGCGTTCTTTCATCCTGATAATCTCTAAGATATTTCATCAGGTACACAGCAACGATAGTTTTGCCGGTTCCGGGGCGTCCTTCAACAACGATAGGCAGATTCTTTCCTGCCCGGATCTCATCTATGATCTTATCCGCGAGATTTTTCTGGTCTTTATTAAGTTCTTTAAATGGGGAATACTTGTAAAATTCACTGTTCTTGATGTGCTCAAGCGTATGCTCCGCAAGGTTATATGAAATCAGCTGATTCCATAACTCCTCGAAGGATTCATCATAATCCGGCTTTTTGAAATAGTTTTTGTTGGCGATACCGTCATTTTTGTTTGTTATTATGAATTTGCCATCTGCGGAAACAAACTGTATGAGCTTAGATTCATAGTCAAAAGTCACGGACTGATTGAATCTGTCAGAATAAATAAAATGAACCTGATTGAACTCTCGCTTCTCATGATTGTTATAATGCTGCCTCATTCTCTCAGCAACATTAGTAGACTCGCCAATATAGACTTTATTCCCGTTCTCCAGGATATAAAGCATCGGCCAGTTGCCAAGATATTCATCGGTTCCATAATTATCGCTTGGAAATTTGTGATTGGTGATGACATAAAGATTTTCTCGTGCTGATTCCATCGGGCTTCCTCATGTTATAAATGCCATATAAAAATATACATAATATAGTATATTCTTATATGGCTTGCGTTGCCAGTAGTAGTATTGTTTTTCATTTATCCCATTTTCATCCAGCCATTCTTTGGCAGTTTGATCTTCGAGGCGTTCGTGACATTTACGAACAATTTCTGCCCACTGGGTGGTGCGGACATCATGATTGATTTGATCCATACCTAGCCTTTAAAAAACTATTAGTTTTTTTGGTTTTCTAAAGTAAACCATAAGGATGGATTAAATCATAGGCGCGTTATTTGACGCTTACAATATATGTAACTAATTATATGTATTAATTGACTTTAGAATTCTTCATAAAAAAATTAGGCTTAATCAGTCCATGCTGATTAAGCCTAATATATTAGTGAAAGACCTATCGTTTGTATATCCCAACCATATGATATTCAATAATTAGTATTATCACTAATAATAGGTATGTTAAAGCTTTCCCGTTCATCCATAATTTCTTTCATTTCCAATATAATCCCCACTATTATGCTAGGTTTTTTGCAACCTCTATCAAATAATCTATAGATTTCAAGACCTCATTCTTATCACTATCGCTTCCCCAACTAATGCGAATAGCTGATGATATAACATCTTTGTCCAATCCCATAGCAGTTAGCACATAACTTGGGCTATAATCATTTGATGTACATGCTGAACCATTTGATATACCGCAATACTGCTTTGAAGAAAGCATTAACGCCTCAGACTGCACTCCCATAAAACTTACATTTATTGTATTAGGCATGCAAAACTCTTGATTCCCATTAACAACATAATTTAATCCTGAATCCTCTATGAGTTTATTTACATCATTTTTTATTTCTCTGCAGTGTTCAAAATTTTGCTGCCACTCTGCGTTAGCTATTTCACATGCTTTTCCTAGTCCTGCCACCAAAGCAACCGGGATAGTACCAGGCCTTATGCCGTGTTCTTGCTGTCCCCCATAAGATATTGCTTTTACAGGTGGAAGTTTATATCTCTTTTTTCTCAGCACCAGAGCTCCTACTCCCTGAGGTCCATTAAACTTATGCGCACTTAACGAAAGCATAGTGTATTTTGTATGCCTTATTTCATCTACAAGTTTTCCACAGCTTTGTGTCGCATCAACATGAAAAAGAACACCTTTCTCAGAAAGAGCCTCGCCAATCTCTTCTATTGGCTGTATTACCCCAGTCTCATTATTCGCATGCATAATGCTAACTAATAACGTATCTCCTTTAACGCAATCCAATATTTTATCTACTCTGATTCTCCCATCTTTATCAGGGTCAACAATATCTACAGTAAACCCTTCTTTCTTGAGACTTTTTACTGTTTCAAGAACAGCTTTATGCTCAATACTGGAAGTAATAACATGCATTTTCCCCGTTTCTTTTGCATAATCAATAAGGCCTCTTATAGCAATATTGCTACTCTCAGTTGAACCGCTTGTAAAGAACACCTCGGTACTGTCAACACCTAAGAGCTCAGCCACATCTTTCCTTGCTTTTTCGACAACTTTCCTTGCTCCATCCCCATAATCATGCGTTCGGCTATCTGCATTTCCATACTTATTGGTATATATATCAACCATATAATCAAGTACTCTCTTATCAATTGGAGTTGTAGCGTTATAATCAAGATAAATTCCCATAATCAATCCTCTACTGCAAGTTTGAGCAAATCATCAAGGTTCTTTATAAAATTAGTTCCACAAAGATATGCTATACCTCTTTCCAAGTGCAATTTAAAGTATTTGGCAAGCGTATCCTCATCTATAGGTAACCCCATTTTCTTACACCACGCTATTATTAAGGCATCGTATATCTCACTATATTCTCCGCCAAAAGTATACCAAGACATTTCAACATTACTGTCAGAAATTATTGGAACGTCAGTAGGTATAGTATTTTCAGACAATGAAAAACATAATGCCCACCTGCAAAGAATATTCCAGTTTTTAATACCAGTTTTTCCTTTTAAACGACCGAGTTTTTCCTTTGCTGAATTTGATAGCTTTATCTGTTTTATTATCATGGTTTATTCCCATCCAAAATATGTTTTTGTTAATGAAGTAGTTTTATCATCATCGTTGTATTCAAGTGTGAATCTATCTCCAACACTATCCTGCATTAACTCATAATACTTCTCATCGATTTCCGAATCTGTTGATAAGATTATTGTCTGCTCACTAGCATTAGGGAAATATGTAGTTATTAATGATTCCCTATGCGCAGAATCCAAACGTGACAGCGGAGTGTCTATAATTACCGGCAACTTCTTCTTTGAGCAAATCGCAAGTGACCATAATAATGATATAACCATTAACTGTTTCTCACCTGCTGACAATCGCTCCTTGGTAACAACATCACCCTCTTTACTTAAATAGGTAAGATCTAGTGTCTCCGAATTCATTTCTATGTTAGCCACTAGATTTTTTTTATTCGCAAGTTTTTTATAACATTCTGTCATCGTTTCTGCTAAAATACTTGTTTTTCGAGCTTGTAGCCTTATCTTGTATTGTTCTATGATATCCTTTGCCATATGTGCATACTTAATAACTCTCTCATCAGAATCTACAGCCTCAAGAGACGATAGAACACTTTCTGCCATTCTGCTAAACTCCGCTGACAGCATCACCAAGTTGCTATTTAAACTAGATCTTCTCTTATGATATTCCTCTATTTCTATTTCACAATTAGTTAGCTCTTTCTCTGCTGTTTTAATTGATTTAAAAAGGTCACTCAGTTCCTTTTCATTTATGTCTACAGAAAGATATCCATCTATTTCATCTATTTTTTTCTGATAGACTCTTTCTTCCATCATCAGACTTTTTGTCTGTGTCTTGGCATCATCTAACTCACGCTCACAAAGCATCCCTACTTTATATAAGGTTGCATCTGATAAGTTATAAATATTCTCTCTCTCGTCCTCTCCTACCATGTTTTGCATAAATAAAATGAAATCATCTGTATTTGTATTTTTACCACTATATTTTGAATAGGCGTCCTTTATTTTATTCAATGCCAAAGACGAAATCATTCTGTCATGCTCTATTTCTCCTGCATTCTTTATATCATTCAGGAGCGGCTTAACTAAAACTAACGGCAGTTCTCCGGCCGCCATCTCAAATCTTAATTCCTGATTATTTGCCATTGCAGAAAGCTTATTTGCACGCTCCTGCACAAGATCGTGTTTTTGCTCAACAATATCTCCACCTTTAACTTGATATTCCGAATTAAGTTTTTCTAATTCACTAAATAATTTACTCTTTCTACTCTCCAATTCTTTTATTTCTTCATCAAGTAATTTTAGCTCTTCAGAAGCCTCATCCTTTTCGCTCCTAAGCTCTTCAAGCTTGTTAAGATCTTGATTAGAAGAAATCTTTTTCCCTATGCGAGAAATAATTTTACTAATATCTGTATCGAGAACATCCAGCACAGATATTCCCAGCATTGCTTTTATAGACTCTTTCATTTGGACACTGGTATCTTCTACTGCTAATTCGGCAATTTTCTCTCCATCAAAAAAGAAAAAGTTGGAAAGTGCACTAGGTAAAATACTTTCGACAAACATCGGCCAATTCTCAGTTAGAAATGCACTATCATCGCCATTCTTCTTAACCCATATCTTTTCATGAACCCTTTGCCCTTTGGCATCCCATTCACGATGTACTTGATACACTTCTTCATCTGATGAATCCATTGCAAAAACTATTTCAACAAAAGATTCCAAGGTTCCATCCTTCTTATTCACATATGACTTTAAATATTGTCCATATGATTGATATTTACTCTCTGTATATGCAAATGAATTGGAACCATAAAGGCTTAATAGCACCGCTTCCAAAATCGTTGTCTTTCCTCGTCCATTCATACCACCAATGAGAACTACTGGCCTCTTACCAGAAAACTCCATTGTATTCGTGTCTGCATAAACACCAAAATTATGCAAAGTTAGTTTTTTTATGATCATTTTTTAGTCTTCCTCATCCTCATCAGTCTCATATGGTTCATCATAAGAATCATCTAAAGCAATTGCACTATATTTTCCGCCAAGATCTCTTTTTCTCTCTGTCTGTCCTAAATAGAATTGCCTTGCATCCTCCTCATCTTTATAATAGGTCCTTTTTATTACACTCTCTAAGGCGTCAGCAATCCCCTTCCTTTGGTTTAGACCACTAGACTTATTTTCTATATCCACAAGACTATAAGCCATTTCAAAAGCCAACTCTTCATCTGGATATAAGTCTTCTACTACTTCTTTTAAAATATCCCATTCATCGCTTTTAAATGATGCAGATCCAATCCATTCTGGATCATCAAATTCTTTTCCAGTCACTTCTTTATAAATTCTAGGAAGCGAATCATCAAACTCATGCTTCTCATTAACCCATATTCTACGTATATTTCTTAATTCCGGAAGAGTTATTAGTTTCAGATCCGAAAACTCTTCTGGTCCATTTTCATTGATATCCTTTTCCACCTCTAGCAGATCACGAAGCCACTCTTCTCTAACCTCTTTTTTATAAGGCCCATGATAGAGCTGCTTGTAACTTCCCTGGAGATATCCTGCCATTTTTCTAAAGCTTCTTCTTTCCCTATCATGTTCTTCATCCCCAAATTTATTCCTAAATTCCAATAATGCTGACATCCACTCCTTTTCGGAGTCGTTAGCAATCATAGCTTCCATAGATTTGTCGCTTTCAACCATAGTACAAACCCAACAACCAAATCTACTTCTTCCACAACTAGGCAGTCCTTTTCCAATCATAAGTGGACACTCTCCATCAGCAGTTGCCCCTTTGTATAAAGTAAGTAATTCCTGATTAGAATATCCCCAAGGATTAGCATATTGCATCAGAAATACCCATACATCATTATCATTCCAGTCTTCAAGAGGCGAAAACACAAGCTCATTTGCCATAGATTGATTAGGACTAAGCAATTCTCTTACACGCTTTTTTTCATAATATGCCATTGTCTTGGCACGTCTTGCACTTTCTGCCTTACGTGTACCAATGACCATTATTATTTCTCCATGTTCTGCAATCTTCTCTTTAACAAAATTATTTACAGGCTGAATCTTTAAACGGTCAGTGCACCAGCGCAGTTTTTTTCTTGGAAATGGATATCCTCTTCCAATGAAATTTACCCAAAATGTATTATCGGACGCAGGCGTAAGCTGATGAGTAACAAAAGGCATTCCTTGTTCATCAGCAGCCTCATCCATACATTCCAAGGATTTTTTTACCCATTTAGATACAACTGGTGATTCTACTAAAGTATCCGTATTAATCACATGTACAGTCTTTCTACGTAGCGTCTTAGGCAAACTTTGCAAAGCTAACCACACCAATTGTACTGTAGCTGTACTATCCTTTCCTCCTGAATATCCTATAACCCACGGTATATCATCGCACAAATACAAATTCCTTACTGTATCCATTAAACCGTCAATGGTTTCTTTTGTAAGTGTGACTTCTTTTTTTGTCTCTAATTCCATTTACCTATATCCCCTTATGCTAGTAATTCATGCTCAGCCTTTTCTTCATCCTCTGTGAGCGGTAAATCCAACTTCTTTTTTATATTATTAGCAGCCAATAAGATGGCTTTTTCACTCGTAATCATCCTACCGTTTGGCTTGATAACTCTTTTTTGCCATTCTGGGGCTGTTCTTTTCCAATCAACAAGTTCGATTTTCGATATTGTCTTATCCAAATTATATTCATTCTTATGTTCAATAAGACACCCACCAACTCTACCTATCGCCTGAATAATCACCGCCTGTGTCGCTATATACTTTTCCCTTAATTCCATCTTACTAATACTTCTATTCTGTAAATCTTTCCATGGCAGCATGTGCTCAGCTACAGATGTCCAAAAGCAGGTACAGAATTCTACAAAAGATTCATCACAAGCGTTTCTCTTAAGAATACGTTTATTGGCCATATACATATTGTTTAATGTAAATAGAGATGACGAATATTTGCCGAGAATATCTTTTTCCTTATCTACATATTCATCTAAAAAAGGAACCGCTTTAACAATATTCCTCGTAGCAACAGCTAAATCATCTCTCGAATCATATAACTCCGAAATAGAATTTGAAGTCTTTACCGCATGCTTATTTAAATCTGTAAACATCTGCTGACTACGTTTTAGCCCCAAATCCTCATAAAACACAACAGAAATTGTTTCATTTCCAAGCTCTGGTTCTTCCTCAACTGCTGCCAAAATAGCTGCTTTTCTATGTTGTCCATCGTTTATCAAAAAATGCGCATCCAAAGACACTTCTAAAATACCTAGATCTTCCTGATCAGATGGTACAAACCTGTACTCTCCATCAATGCTCGCAGCCAATGCAGAGAACACATACGAATCCCTATTTTCGAGCATATATTTTTTTATTTCTGGAATTCTCACCTCATTTATACGACGTTGTGCACGATGTTCTGGTAGAACATATTCCTCTTCATTCGGAAACATGCTTGATATCATTCTCAAAGGTACCATCGCAATATAGTATTCTCTTCCTGCTTGTAGCCCTTTTACAACGGGAAATTTGTAACAAAAATTCATAATTCCTCCACATAGCAAACCCTACTTAAGTAGTATACTTAAGTAGGGTTTTAGTGTCAACAAAGAGTACTTCTAAAACTATCATCTTACACTCATTGATAATGTAATTCTTTTATCGAGCTTATTTTCTCTGACCCATGTATATATTTCTGATGACAGCTCGCTAAGCAAAACATTTTCACCTTGAGCCAATTTTTTTACAAAATCCTGAATATCCGGTTCCATTTTTAAGGATTTTATCAATTCTTCTGTAAGTTTTCTAAAAGATGAAATATCCTCAACTGTTTGCTTGTTTCCGATACTCCTTTCCTCTATACTCAATCTTAATTCCCCTAATTCATCAAGACGAGCATCGTTTTTCATAATGTGTAATAATGCCTCAATTAACTTTGCACTTGCAGAATAGTTTTCAGAGCGATATGCACTCCACACAGTCCTTAGCTCATTTTTACCATCATTAAGATTTGAATCTATATCCGCTAGATCTTGAATCGCCAGCTCTCTACTTCCTTCTATGGCATCATTCTCAAACCTCTTTAATGAATTTATAAGGTACTTCTTTTTTTCAATGGGCATCTCTAATGCATCCTGTGTTTCAAGTGCCTCTTCCAAGTATGACTTTATAATTATTTCCTTATTTTTTAGTTTTTCATATAACACATCCAGATCTGTTTTTAGTGCCTTAGCATCTTCAACTGATCTTCCTAGTTTAAGTCGCTCTATAGCTTCATCGATTTGGTTTACAATCATCCCTGTTCACCTCCTGCCAAAAGCAAGATCTTAACCATATTTTTAATATCTTTCTTACGCGCGCTAATATCTTTTTCAACATTCACATTGATATTTGATGCATATTTCTTATCTACTTCATTCAAGAACTTTAAAAACTCTTTTATTTCTGAACATGTAGTCTGAATAATCTTGTCATCGATATTTGAAATTTCAACAATGCGATAACCTATATGCTTCTCGCTTTCAATTTTCTGCATAAGTGCCATCATATTTACTAGCCTATTAGGCGTATCAGTATCCTCCAAATGTCTAATGATATATGGCGGAACTGCAGTTTTATGATTGACAAATTCAAGATATTGTTGCATTTTATATACGCCATTTTTTATTTCACTTTGTCCGGCATTTTCTCCAAATGTTGATTTGTAAACCGGAAACGCCTCACTAATTATTCTTTCTGTTGAAGCAGTCGCTTTATCTTTATCCTGTTGAAATATATTTATGACTTCTATAGGCGCTTCTAATTTTTTATTGCCAAACATAGTCACAGGTTTATCTTTTCCGCTGTTTATGGCATCAATCACAGGCATCAACATTTGTTCAACATACACTTTATCGACAAATATATACGGTGATTTATTGACATCACTACTTCCTATTGCTCTAAAGAAATACTCTTTAAATAGTGTATCAATAGTTTCATCATACTTGCTTATCAGGCTACTCAGGTTTTTCCACTCGTCGCTTTTGTTTGCAATTGGCAGTTTTTCATTTTGAATTTTGTGAGTCAATACTTCTATTACTTCCTGCTTATCCAAAGAAGATAGAGCCCCTTTCGCAATTGCTGAATAAACTTTAGCCCTTACCACATATTCCTCAGCAACTTGATCCAATTTTCCAAATCTTTTCACAGCATCTATAATTGCCGATTTATTCTTTAATAACCATGCCTTGGCAATAATCTTTTCTTCCATTCCACCAGGAAAATTCCAACTTTTTTTCTCACCTTCATAGTTCCAATAAACTAATGCTCTGAAAAAATCAGCATTTTCCGAATTTCGTTCTATTATAAATTCAGCTCTTCCTTGGCCTTCATGTCCTTCAATCTCAATAAAACTTAGCCCTTTACAAACTGCATCAGCTTTTGAAAAAAGAACACCTTCTAGCTGCCAATTGATCTGTCCGAGGATATATTTTCCAATCCAATCTCTCATATCTTTTTGAATAGCGAAATTAGGATTAATATTCTTTTCCCATTCTTCTATATGATTCAGAGCTTTATCTTTTTTACTCTTTTCCTTGCTAGGGCGTGTTACTGTAATAGTTGGTTCACTTGCCTTTTTTGAAGGCACTTGCTCAACATTCTCTGCCACATTAATCCTAAAAAGATTTCTTTCATTTTCTGAATTGTTAACTATAGTATTGTTTCTATAATCGTATCCCCAAATCTGAATATACTGCTTTTCTTTATCACTCATGCTAATAATGCTTCGCCTAATCTCTTCAGGCAACATCAAAGCACTAAATGACCTTATTCCTATATTAATGAAGGATGTAGACACTTCAAATATCCTATCCTCCATAGTATTCCAATTCGTCAAAGTATGCTTTACCACATACTTTAGCAATCCTCTTGGCGTGCGATAATTTGCATCCAAACAACTAAATAGATTTACTATAGCTTCTTTGGTGAATGGAAAAATAGAGAATGTTTCTCCATCCAATTCAATACTAGCAACTCGATTTTGTATTTCCGCTATTGGCATTTTTTTATTCTCATAATACCATTCATCTACCTGCTTATCCGTCACATTAACAGCATTTATATATCGAGCAGCAAATTCAAGCAGTTTTGAATCGTCACTTAATACAGATTCATCCAAAACCACAACACTATCGGTTATACGCGCTTTTAAACTAGTATGAAGAAGATCATAAAAATTATCTGTAGAACCAACCATAGATTTAAGTCTACACATCTCTTTTTTTGCATCATCGTCTTCTTCATCATCTATAAGAATCTCGATCAACGCTTTATCCATTCCGGTATAAGCATTGATATCTTCAATAAACAACGTAAGGTTTTTATTATTTGTTCTTAATTCTTTTCTTATTTCTTTAAATATTCCCTGGACATCCGTAGCATCTAACGTAGATGAACGCGCGATTACTTTCTCATTTAATGAATTCAAATACGCTATAGTTTCTCGCCTTATTACTGGATTATTGAAAACCATATTGTAACTATTCAACACTTCAGATGTTGGCTTATGGCCATCAGCATTAAGGATACTCATCAACTCTTTTGGAGATAACTCAAAATCTTTCTCCGAGAAAATAACTGACACATTAGAATTATCTTCCACATTTTCTGCTGCTTCTGTACCAATTCTATTTCCACTTATTCTTCTACATATACGGTCAATTGCTCCGTCTTTCTTCATGAAAATGTATTTTTTTATGTTAGAATCTCCCATCAAAATTTTGATTCCCTTAAACACATCTTCATCAATATACTGATCATAATCAGCATCATAATTCACGGCAATTTCTAACATTGCATAAGCAGTAGCAGCCAACTCCTCTCCTGTTGCCTCTTGTCCACCACCACCTATTTTATCCAAGTAAAATCTTGTGCGATCATCCGGCAAAATATTATAGTCTAGTATTCTTTTTACAGCATCTTTCAAGCTATTATAGGATCTTTGAATAAAAATAATTTGTTCAGCATCATTCCCATTAGCAATAAGAGCCTTTTTATACATATAGTATATCCACCTAATAAGGTTTGACTTACCTGTACCACTATTGCCTTGAACCAATAGAAATTTGTGGCTTTCGGGATGACTCGAAAATCTTTCTAGTAACTCCTCTTCAGTAAACGATACTCTCCCAGCATAGTCATCTGGGTTTATATAATAATGGGCTTTTCCCCCTTCAAAAAGTGTTTGACCACTTTCCGGAACAAAATCATATAATTTTTTGAATGGCACATGTGTGAGCATAAAATCTGCTTCTCTCGCAAATGTAGCATCCGTTTTCATTACTTTTTCAATTCTGATATTAATTTCATCTATATTCATATTTATCTCACCTTGATATTTGTAAAGCTATTTCCAACTCGAAATGTATTTGATTTTTCCAAATGCCAGGTCATCGAACCATCATTCTTATCTACAATTTCAATGATCCCCATTCTTTCAATAATTCTTAAAGCTATAGATAATGCACTACAAACATTTGTATTTTCATAGCATAATTGAATAAAACAAATATCAGAACCCAATATAGTCAAAAACTCTTGCATTGGCATATCACCATGTTTTTTTAGCTCTTTATTATTTGTTGCAATATACTCAATAAGAATATTCTCAATCGAATAGTTATAGCACCCCATTGCTTGATAACTATGCGTTGCAATTCCTAAGAATTCAAGCCAAAAAAGGAAGCCATGCGTCTGATCTTCAGAAACATTCATTTGTTTAAGCTTAGCGTCTTCAAGCATTTCTTGTCTTATAGCTTTATGATTATCAAATGCCTCAATACTAATGCCTTTCCACAAATACCATTTCAGCATCGTTGCAAAACTTTTACTACTATCAAGATCAAGTCGTTTCAGCAGCGCAGAAGAAAACTTCGAAGGAGTGAATAATTCTTCTTCATCAAAATCTGTAGCAACAACGCCATTCTTCACATCAACAAAATGCGCATTTCTCGCAAATGTCAATACTGTTCCCGCTTGACCTATACTCTTTTCATCATATATTCTATTTGATGCTGCTAATGTCTTTATCAAATCATCTTCAGAATATTTTCCATTCTTAACTGCTCTACATAATGCATAAACCATCATAGGCATATGCTCTTGTCGTAAACTATCTGGTATTAACATATATTTTCCTCTCCAAGGATTGTACTAACTAATTTAACATCTTCTACACAATCGATAAGTTTTCTGTTTTCATCTGGCCAATAATAATCAATATTAGCCACAAAAATATGATTTACTTCCTTCTTCCTTTTTGCACATCTTTTGGAATACCTCAACATCTTATTGTTATCTTCTTCTTTGTCGCCAAAAAAATATACAATTGTTCCACTAACCAAACTATCAGGCATAGCAAGTAATTCATTAGTATTCAAGAGTAAAACATCGTTGTTCTCTAGCAAATCATAATCCTGTATATGTAGAAAATCTGTATCAGCGAAAGCAAATATGTAGGCTTCAGCAATGATAAGTTTTTCAACTAATTTTATCTTTTCTTCTTCAGATAATGAATTTTCAAGGCCTATAAGAATTTTGCTTCTCTGATCAGTGCAAACCGATGCAAAATTTCTAAAATGAAACTTTTTCTTGTGTTCAATAACTGCATTAGTCAATAAATAATGCTTTGTTTCTTCGCGATACTCCGCTGCACCGTTCTTTCTACATATCGGACATCCTCCGCACAATCTTCCAGGATAATTAAAAACTGACTTAAATGCATTTGCATAGCACCCCCAATCATCAGAAGTGAGCAGCTGATTTACTGTTTCCTTACCATTAACGATTTCATCTCGTTCTTTTTGTCTAAAGTCATCAATTTCACTTATATACTTATCCTCATCAAAACATAATGAAATATCATTTATTCTAATCTTAATAAAATATGCTTTATGATTATTTGAATTCCCCTTCCTCCATATATCCAAAATAGTAATATATCCTGCTCGTGCCAGCATTGAGACAACGTTATCGTTCCATCCACTATTGTATCCACCAGTTATTTCATAAGTAAGATCCTCATGCCTTGTATCTGTGTCTAATAAATAGCAATCAGTCTCTCCTTCGGTTTGAACAGTCTTTGCGTTATTTTGTAACGCCTTCCATCTTTTCCATAAATTATCCGTACCTATCAGTTTTTTATCAGTATTACTACTAACCAACCCCGAATCAATTTTGGGACAGAACAATACAAAATTCAAAGCAGAATACCCATCTCTTCCGCTTCTACCAACTTCCTGATAATAACGGCTTATATTTTCAGGTGTATATGCCGTAATTACAGTTCTAACATCAGCTTTATCTACTCCCATGCCAAACGCAGATGTTGCAACCATAATATCAATTTTATTACTACGCCAATCTGAAATAAGTCTTTCTCTAGCAGTATCGTTTGTGTCTCCATTAAACCTTGAAACCCTTCTATATCCAGCTTGCTTAATCAGGGCCTCATATTCCTCACTATTCTTTACCGTCCCGACATATACAATCACTGGTTTAGGAACAACAGCTATTAACTTTATTAGCAACTGTCGTCTCTCTTCTTCTGATTTACAGTGTTGCCTATAATAGGATATCTCTGGTCTTAATTCATCCCCCCTGTATTCATATATCTTCTCATCTCCAAATAGTTTCAGTAAAACATCTCTGTCATTACTTGTATATGTAGCAGATAGAAGCACCGTATAAATCGAATGGTTACTAGCTTCTTTTATCTTCCTTAATAATCCTGGTAAAAACTGAAACTCGGGACGAAATTTCATTCCCCAATCAACCACTAAATGCGCCTCATCTATTACAATTGAAGATAATGTTCCTCTCGCGGCAGCCCTATTTATAGCCATTTTAATTTGATTATTCGTAAGACCTTCAGGCGAAATATAGAGAATAAATTGTTCCGTATCCTCTATTTTTTCACACAGTTTTTCCATTTTACATGGATCGCTATAAGCTTCAGATGAATAGCTAACCGATTTAATCCAAGGTAATCCGCTTAATACATTCCTATCCGATTTCACATGGTCGGTTCCAAGTGCATTAGTAGGCACAATAACAATTGTTGTTCCAGTGAACTTTCCTGTCGCCATAGCATATTGCCATAGCAAACTCTTACCGCTTCCAGTTGGTAAACAGGCCAATAGAGTACTTCCTGGCTCTAGTTTTTTTAATGTATGAATCATCATTTTTTGTTGTGAACTTATATATGATTCAAACCTAAACACATTATATAAAACAGGATCAGCTATTGAAGGTTTTAACTGTCTCTTTGACACAAACTGATAATTATGTGCCAGATTTGGATACTCAGCCAAAACACCTGGTTTTGCTGCCACCTCATTTGTCTCGACATCCACTTCAAATCCAAAAGTAGTTTTATATGAATTGGCTAATTTGTACGCATTATCTGGAACTCGTAATCCTCCACCTAAATATACCGATACTTGTCTCAGATGTCCTAAAAAATCCATATATTGCCGTTGAGCATATGTCGAAAACATCCGTTCAATCGGAAATCTGAAACTATCTTTTAGCGCTAAGTTCTCCAAATCCTGCTCCCATGGATAGCCATATTGTTTGTCAATTCGTAGCAGTATAATTTCTATTAATCTTTTCTTTTCTTTACTAATCATTTTTCAAACACCACAAATAACACACTATCCAATCGTCCCTTTACATCATTCATTGCTAGATCTGTCGCTTTTAGTGCGGCCATACGAGCTTTGCTATTCTGCTCGTTCGATTTAAAAATTTGACTTATCTTATATTCTCTCTTAGCAGTATCTATATCCTTCCTCAAGTAATCCCTACCAAACTTAAAGCCAACTAATCCTTTAAAACTTTGGTACATCCTCTTTATTGAAGCGCTTAATTCAGATGATAAATCAGTATAATCTAATTCTTCTTCTATATCGCTACTATCAATTACTGAACACCTATCTTCCTTGCAAGCTAGTTTTAGTTTTTCTAATAAATACTCAGCCGGATACTCATCTTCGCAATACGATTCAGCTAATACCATCATTGAGTCATCTACATAATCATTCGGTATTTTTTCATAAATATCGTCCCACGTCTCATGAAAAAACTCTCTTATAAACAACTCCAGCTCCCACGTTGCTATAAATCCCTTCCAATCAAATCCTGCATCACATACTCTAACAGCAGTGGTTTTTATCGAATCATTATTTATAGCATGAGAACTTATGGTTTTAATTAATGGGTTTGATGCTGATAAAAACTCTACGTCCTCTTCATTTAAAGCTTCTTCAATAGAAAATGTACCTTTCGCAGCAGCTATTCCCCTAGATTCAAGACCTTCTAAATATACTTCTTCACCATCTACCTTAACCTTATACCCATTATTCTCATGATAGTCACATAGCGCTTTTACAAATTCATCGTACACTTCACCTGTAAGATTATTTATTATTCTTTGAGTCTTATCAGCATTTCCATTTTCAGCTTGAAAACACATCTGCTCAAACTCTTCTTGTTGCACAGCAATTTCACATGCTTGCTTTAACTCCCTAATATCATTTCCCACAATATCAAATCCCAAAAGGGCATTTTCACTGATTGAATTCTTTATCAATTCAGTTATCTGATCAAAAACTATTTCTATTCCACTTAATGATTGATCATATATTTGCAAGTCGTTTTTGCACATCTCAAAAAGGTCTTCTTCAATTGTGTCTCTGGAGAAAAGCACCACATTATTCACTGGTCTATTGCTTTTCCTACCTATTCTGTCTAACCTTCCTATTCTTTGCTCAATATCCGTCGGGATCCATGGCGTATCATAATGTACAATAAAATCAGCAAATTGAAAGTTTTTTCCTTCTGCGCCTGATCTGTCACATATCAGAAAATTACACTCTTTAAGAGTCTTGAAACTATTATTGGCTAAATTGCTCCGAAGGCGATCGTCCCCGTTTGAAAAAAAGGCTACAGCTTTTTCTCCAAACTCTTTTTCCAGCCGTTTTTTCAAAATCTTTGCTGTTTCATAATAATCAGTAAAGATTATAGTTTTCTTACTCCTAACTTCTTCATCCCTCTTCAAAAAAGAAACAAGTGTCTCTAGCCTTGAATTTGATAAAGTATTCTCTTCTTCAATTTGCTTTTTATGACTCAATTTATATGTTTTAGGAAGCAACTCATATAGATTTCTTTCAATCATTAAACTGTTCATGGCTGACGCAGAGCTGAAAAACGCATTCCCGAGGGCAAGAATATCGTCTGCCAAAATACTTTTATCCCTCACAGCTTCCTCTATCTCCTCACGCAGAGTTTGATACATCTGTACTTCCCCAATAATCTCATATGAGTCAAAATAGAATTCTAGTTCAGCATATAAACATCTTTTTGAAGTAGGATCCAAAATATCAGATCTTCTATGCCTTATATATTTAGGTGTTATTTCATATCTACGATCCAAGTATTCAAATGCAAGCTTTACGCCATCAATAGCACTCGCCTCATCATCTTCATTAATGGCTGTTAGAAGATGCTTTAAAGAAATATCTTCATACTGCGATGCTACATCCCTAAATGTATATATACACTTTCTAGCATGATCTAAATCTTGACTCATCTTAAAGCCATTATTAACCCGCTCTATGCTCGAAACCACTTCACCTCGGATTTGCATTATCCTCTTAAATTCACTAAATCCAAGCGACGTGTAATACTTAGGATCATATAACCTAAGTAACCTATACATTTCTTTGCCCTTTTGTAATAACGGCGTTGCACTTAATAAAAGTAGATTATCTGTAGCCCTGCACATTTTCAGAAGCACATTATACAGTCCGTCATTTCTTATAGCTCTATGTACCTCATCGCAAATAACAAAATCCCATAAATTCCAATTAAACTCATGATAATACTGTTTGAAATCTGCATCTGATATTATGCAAATATTATGCTTTGGCTTTCCTTTCAAAAACTCATAGTAAAGAAAAACTCCAGCATCTAACCCAAATTTGTTAATAGCTTCATGACTCCATTGATAACGAAGCTGATCTGGAACTATAATTAGCGCTCTTTTACATACTTCCATCTTTAACGCATAATCTAGAATCATCAAAGCTTCTATAGTTTTACCAAGTCCTACTTCATCTGCAAGAATGGCTCTAATCGGCAAATCCTTCGTTACTTTTTTCACCGTTTCCATCTGATGCTCTAATAGTCTTATTCTTTTTCCTATAACACTTTCGTATTCTTCTGGTGCAATATCAGCTTGAGAAAAATATCGTTTAATATCATATCTATTAAGATATTCTTTAGGGTCAGCAAATATTTCATCCAAAAACAAGTCTTTGGGATTAACATAAATATTGTCATACTGCACCTTAATTGCATTTTCTGGAACTCTAAAACTACCATTTCGATATGCAGATGCACAATAATAGATCCTATATCCTTCTTTTGTTATCTTTCTTGACTTTCTTATAATAGTTCCAAGTGATCCATCTATTATTCCTATAGTTCCTTTTCTAATCTCTGCACGCTTTAGTAAGGCTGTAGGATAATAAACAGGATGTGAAAGAATCCTATTTTTTGCCCACTCATGACACAAAATGTGTGCCTCTTCTTTTTTTTCCCCCAACAACTGTCCTAGTTTTCTTACCAATTTCCCTTGTGAATTATATTCTTCAAATTCAACATACATTCCTTCTTTTAGCATTTCAAAACCTACTCTTATAAATAATATGGCTACTCAAGTTTTCAGCAATAATTCCACAGTCAGTTCCTAAATTGTAAGTCTTTATCTCAACCGGGTCGCCCTTTTTATAATAAGGAAATATAACATTAATTTGATTTCGTTTTGTCTTTGCATTTTTATATTGCACCTGCACATCAATCTGAATGCTATTCCCTAAATCATGTTTTATCTCAAAAACATTATCGCCAATATACTTTACCGTATCATTGTCATTTTCGATTATTCTTATTTCAAAATCAGTCGCTTCATCTTCTTTACGAATCTGGCAATGAATTCCATTTTCTTTTAGTTGTCTTTCGAACAGCTTCTTCAGCTTTTCGTCAGCACATTCAATAGTTACTTCTCGTTCATTATCAATTTGTAAATAAGGGATTATGTAAGCTTTAAAATAATCATTTGTTCGTTGAATTAGCCTATCCTTTTTTATACTAACTATGTTATTTCTTATGTTAATAGCTAATTCGTTTGAAAGTATGATACTTTCAATCTGCTCTCCCCAATATACTACTTCTTTCGATATTTCATCTTCTTGAAAATCACTTCTATTTGTCTCCGCAATTGAATTGTCAATCAAGTCATATATTTCTTCAAAAAGATCTTCTCCAAGCGCTGCAATCGCTTGTTTTTCATTATCCTCAACAAATGCTTGTAAAGCTGCTGTTACGTACTTATACCAATAGTTCTTAAGTATATGATTATTACTGACTACGATTTCTTTTCTATTCACTTCTATTATTATCTGATTCATCTAAACCACCACCAATGCTGCAACTTGCACGTGTCCCTTATAATATTCATTTGGAAAATCAATAATAATATACTTTTTCTTTCTACTATTTAAGTCTTTTTTTATAGCATCGCTCATATTATTATCATTCAAATTATCTTTCATAAATTTATTCCATTTATAATCGTGCATCTGTAAGTACTTTATTTCTTTTGGGAACCCCAAAAGCCTTGCCACAACAGTATTCCTATCCACTTCGATAACTTCTTCAACTTTCGCAATATTACCAATAAATGCAGGCTCTATTATCGAAAAAGGAGTTGCTGCTTTCATTTCAAGAATTTCGTCTAAATCTTGATCTATCGTGATTTTTCTAAAGTAATCCACCCAAATTTCTTGTCGTTTTATTCTTTTATATTCTTGAATTTCGATACCATCTCCAACATCTAATTCTGTAATAATACATGTTTGCATATGTACCTTAACAAGTAACTTAGTTTTAAGATCCATTCCCCAAATAATGCATGATTCTTTTTCTTCACTACTTTGAACAGAAATTGTAATTAAATCCATTAAACATCAACCTCTTTGTCATAGTAATTATTCAAACAAAAGCTACTAAAACAACATTCTTGGCACACCTTTTTATGGGGCAACTCTCCAGCTGATTGCATAATCTTAGAACTATTTAAATACTCATGAACATCACTAACTGCTTTGTTATAGTTCATATGATTAACTCCGCTATCCATATCTTTCCAAGCAGCAATCAAAAAATCTCTTTTCTTTTGAATATGATCATTCGAATCTGGATGATCAGAAACGTGTTTTACTATAAATTTCCTTATATCTGAAAGTTCAGCATCATCAAAGAATTGAAACTCATCGCGAAATCTATTCAGACACTGTTCGATAAGTATATCTATTCCTTCTTTTTTATAATTAGCTTTCTTGCTTACATCTCTAGCCGCCTCAGTCTCTAAAAAATACCTTATATGATAATCTGTATGGTATGTAATTCTTTTTCTTAAGACAGCAAAAATAAAATATTTATACGGACAGATTGAAAAAATGTTTTTTTCTCTGATATTAACCTTCACATCAGAACATTGCTCACTATGTTTTTCAACAATCTTCGCCATTTCTGCGCTATCTGATTTATCAACATCTATAGGCACCAACCCCAACATTCCCAAAAGATAGTAAGGACGCTGTTTTTCATCATTTTCATTTTCAAAAAAAGAAAAAATCAAATCCTTCTCTGCAAAGAAAGAGACGTAAAACAAATAAAACTTAAGATAATTATTTCTATCCTCTAAAATTATTCGAGCCTGATGAGAAAACAAATCCTGTAATTCATTCCCAGTAAACAAATTTTCCTTCAGTGGCCATGGTAATACTTCATCAATTGTCTTTGTCATATTTTTCATGGACAATCCTGCAATCTCAAATGAATCCACATTATGATTTTTCATTAGTGGCGCTCCATCAAGCTGATCAAAACCTCTGACTATCCACTTTGCATTAGAACGTTTCTGCTTTACTTGAAGGTACAGCATCATCGCTTCTTTAAGTGATTTCACACTTCCTACAACTGGTGTATTTCCCGCAATGTCTAAACTTTCCTCGAGCATAGATAATAGTTGCTTCTCTTTATCATCACCTAACTCTTTTTCTACCATACGTTCGCTTATATCTTGAATCAGCTTCCCAAATTTCTGCTGATACTCAACTTGTTGCATAGGGTCTGACCCAAATACTGCTTCTCCAATAACATTAAGCTCATTCAAAAAATCCATAAACGCTTGAACTTGAATACCTGTAACATCATAGAAAGACAAATAGTTTTCATACTCTGCCAATTGCCTATTCTTATCCAACTTACTCTTTAGTACATTAGCCCTTTCCATCATCTGCTTAAGATCATCAGCGCCATTGAAATACACCTCAATCTTACTCAATATAGAAAACATATCATCCCTGGAATGAGCAATCTTAATCAAAGCACAGTCTTTTAGACACTTAAAATCTGGGACAATTTCCCCTCTATCGAAGTCCCACATTTCAAATAATCCTCTAATGAATTGCCCCACTGGATATGCCATAAAAGGCTTTTCCATGAATTGCTCAGGAAAATAATTACGCAAAATATCATTTGGCTTTTCAGAATCAACTGAGTAATACTGAACCTTCATTTTTGATAAAGGTCTTTTCTCTGAATTGGCTTGCGCATTCTGAAATGTTCTACGTACTTCTAAATCTGTAAACTCTGTAAGTGATATATATTTCCTAAATTTAGCTGAATCTCTAGTATGCGTACGTCTTCCTTGTGATACTTCCGCAATTGAACGACCAGGCTCTCTTCCATCTGCCAAATTCAATGGCTTTACATTTTCAAACTCACACCCTGTCCATTCATAAGCTCTTTTCCAAATACCATATATGTCATCTAAGTTATCACAGTAGTTAATCAAAAATACTAGTTTAATTCCGCACTTATCAAGAGTTTGCACAAGCATCATTATTTCTGGAGTAAATCTAATTACACCATGGATAATAATTGTATTCACTTCCATCACATCAAGTGATTCCATAATGCTCTGCAAAGATATTTTCTGTCTTTTTTCTTTTATTCCACCTTCATCAAACTTATCCAGTATTTCTTTCGCCTCATCAATAGATGGTATTTTTTTAGAGTCTAATTCATCAACAAAATGCTGAACCTCATTGCATATCGCTTTCTTGCATGATTCTTTTATTTTTATTTTGTCAACCTTACTCATAGCCTGGTTGTACTTTTTCCGATATCTCTCGATCATCACGTTATAAACATGATCAAAAAAAACTTGTTGCTCATCACTAAGCACTACTGAATTATCAAGTTTATAGTTTGACAAAGCTAAAAATTTAAATGCTTCTGATACCTCACTAGCATTTTGAATAAATGCATTTTTAAAATTTAGCGACTTTGTTTCAATGCTTTCATCAATGTTTTCGATACATTGCAGAACATCTAAATATGTCTGAAGCGATTGTCTTACTCCAGTAAAAACATAATCAAATAGTATTTCCTGAAAATGATCTACAGAACACATGACGCCAAATGCTTCTCTGCCATATCTTGAAATCAAACCCTGCATTAATGTATCTGAAGCACACAATTGCACACATTGCTTCATCAAAATTGCCACTTCAGAATTTTCAACAATCCTCTTGGGGTTTGTATAAGTAATTATTCTTGGTTGATTATTCCATTTATAAGTACATCCTTCTTGGCTCATTACTGCTCCTTTAACATTTCAAACCAACTAGTTTGAAACCTATTTTTCTTTTCGGTTTCAAGATATATTATCCCAGTTTTCGCTCGAGTGAGAGCAACGTAGAACACACGAGCTTCTTCATAACTCTGTTCTTCTCGTTCTTTAGCATCTTCTTGTTCAAAGATCCGATTCTTGTATTCAACGCCATCAATTGGTAAGAAATAACCAATTCCCTCATTACAAATGATGAATGTATTATTATACTTAGGTTTTCCTTTTTCAAAGGTATCATCAGCATACGGCAAAAAAATGTAGTCATATTCTTTTCCTTTTGAACGATGAACCGTTCTACATTGAATTGAAAATGATTCCGTTACTGGTCGCTCATCTTCCTCTTGGCTTGTCGTAATCATGATCCTTAAAGACTCCACAAGCGAATTAAGCGTTAAGTATAATCCATTAGTTTCAATAGCTATTTTCTCAAATAATTTGTCCAAGTTATTTCGATATCTTAATGTTGCAATCTCTCTTTCGTGCTCTCCGCACTTGAGTCTCTGAGAATAAATATTCCATGGACACGCAAAATCAATTATCTCTCTTATCACTCGTAGAACTGGCTCTGTTTGAAGCTTGTCTACATAGCTTTCCCAATTTGACAAAGAACTAGGCAAGTGCGTTACAAAGTACTGTTCCTTATCCTCGGTCTTCATTAACTCATTTTTATCTAATGACTCATTAACATAGGAAGTTGTATATAAATTAAATAATGCTTCGCCATCCTTGTTATTTTGAAGTGCATATGCTAATTTGAACAAATCGATTGATGCTTCATGCTGATATAATGAACCACCAGTGTCTATATCCACATTGTAAATATCATTCTTCTGGCAAATTCTTTTGATCTCAGCTACTTGATAATTCTTTCTGACCAAAATCGCCATGGTTCCCTTTTCAGGTGTATGATTTTGGATCACTTCACATATACGTTTTTCTCTCTCTTCGTCTGAAGTAAAATAATAGCGTTCAATCTGAGCAGGATAGTTGGGATTCTTTACACCTTTCAATACATCCTTTTCTTCATATGCTAGTAATCCTTTACTTTTCCGTTTACCTTTCTTACTGTGAAGAGCCTTAAAAACTGTATCAAAATAATCTAACAATTTTGAATTAGTTCGATAGTTTTTTATCAAGTCATACGATAAAAAGTCCTTATCGCAAAGATCTAGTAATAGTCTAAAAGCCTGATCATCATTGGCTCCTCTGAATCGATAAATACTTTGTTTTACATCACCAACTACGAATAGTTTAAAATCAAAAAGCTTTTGAAATTCTGCAACCAGTGTTATCTGTTGATCATCAGTATCCTGAAATTCATCAATAAAAACATACTCAAAGCATACATCTACTGGTTTCTCAATTACTCCATCTTTAATCTGGTCAACCACTCTGCCAAGATAAACTATTATCTCTCCCATAACCATATGATTATGTTTGCTACACTCTTCCTCAATCTTTAACATAATCTTAGGAACTCGTAAAAATAAAGCCTCTAAATCCTTTTTCACATACTCTGCACGTGTCATAGTGTCCACACTAGCCATATATTGATCATCATGATTAAAAGACTTATCAAATAGCATCTGGATCTTGCGTGGATCCTTATTTCTATCTTCTATTTTCTTGATAAGCTCAAGCAGAAGCTTTGTCATGTCATAACTAGAAATTGCTAGTTCCGATGATTTCTTTGTATTCAATAGATAATCGTTTATTTCTTCTCTTACATATTTTTGCTTTATTAATGTGGCTGAAGTTACATTTAACTTAGAACCTAACCCTAAATTATAAGAAAACCGTGATACTATTTTTTTACTAAATGAGTCAATAGTACTTATAGTCATATTTTCTACACATTGAATATACTCGTAGTAACGCTTATCAAATGTAATAATAAACATCTTACTAAAATACATTTCTAGCCTTGAGCGCATTTCATTGGTAGCATCATTAGTAAATGTAATCAATGCTATTTTGCGCCTAAGCTCATCCGCACTATAGTTATGCTTCCAAATAAGGTATGCTATTCGTGATACTAGTAAATATGTTTTTCCTGTTCCAGCACCTGCATTAACCAACATATTCTTCGTATCAGCATGTTCAGCCAAAAACTGCTCTGAATTGAAGTGTACATATTGACCAAGTTTTTTTACATCAACAATTTGTTCATCGCTCATCTGACCATTGATAATTTCAAATGACTCATTTATGGATAGCGAGTATTCTATAGTGAAATTAAAATAACCATACTCTTCCCTCATATCTGAAATATTCAGCTCTTTGTATTTATCAGGGTATGTTTTGATAATAAAATCTGCTATTTCTTTATCTAATAGATACTTTATCTTTTCTATTGACTTCTTATCATTCGAATAATAAAAAATCTTCGTTCCGCTTTTCCATTTTTCAACTATCTCATTACATTTTTCATCTGTTTCCTCGCCTTCATCACATCTGACAAATATGTGTGAATACTCAATACATATATCTTTTGTATTATCTCTATTATCTTTTGCCACATTAGTAGCAAAATCATTTTTATCAACTGAGTTAGGCATTATTATATTTGCCACTTCAATAATCGACTCATACGGAAAATAATTCTTTTTCAGTCCTGGAATATTTACTTTGTTTGCGCACTCAAAAATTACGTCCAACCTCTTCGAAAAGTTACTAAAAGAGATTAAATCATTTCCGGTAATAAAGAGTTCAATATCACATATCTTTCCCATTTCTTTACTGATTAAATCCTGTTCAGAAAAAAAGGGGAAACAAGGCACATGAGCAATCACAAATCTATCATATCCTTTATCATATGCTTTGAGTTTAGCGACTAAAGAATCTCTGTATCTAGCTGCCTGCTTAAATGGTGAGAATTCTACATCCCCATTCATTTTTAATATATATTTGTCATCTCTTGCTTTTAAAATGTTATAGGGTCTGAAAGACTTAATCTCTATTACAAGTATTCCTCTATTTGGAACAAGTAATATCACATCTGCTTCTTCCATTCCAATATCTTTATTATGAAAAGACACATAATCTTGTGGAAGAAATCCATGCATCTTTTCATAAAATAAGTCTTCTCCATCTGACTTTCCAACAAATCCATCTATGGGAAAAATCATATATTTCAATCCTCCACATATGTAACATAAAGATTATCTCTGGCTCTTGTAACAGCAACATATCTTTCACAATCCCTCTGTTTTTTCAAGTCCGCCTCAACATATATCTCCGTATCCTGATTTATTGCTCCTATTATTCCAACCTCATTTGAAAATGCTAGAATTACAATCGAAAACTCCAGTCCCTTTATTCCTTTGGTCGTACATATGCATACAACATCATCTTCAGCATCTTCAGGTATAACATCTTCAGTTAAAATCAGCCCTTTAATACCAGCCCGTTCTAACTCTGAATAGAACTGATTAACATATTTCTGAAGCGGAAAAACAACGCATATTTGGTTGAGTTTTCCCCCGTGATTAGCATGTTCCCTCACTGTTGCAAGAATAACCTTATACTGCATTTCCGCATCTTTACAGCCATGTATTACTGGTTCAGCACCAAGCACGACAGACTTAAAATCTTTCATATAATCATTTTTATCTTGATCCTGAAAGAATACGGCACATGCATAATCGCTTATCTCTTTTGTAGTTCTATAGTTAAGTGAAAGATAAAAAGTCCTTCCTACGATGTTTATATTTGCATCATTCCTCCAACTTCTAAGAGAGAAAATACGTTGATTATAATCAGAAAGAATCATCATATTATTAGACTGAGATTTTACACACTTAGATAATACTCTTAGTTTTACCGGTTCTAAATCTTGCGCCTCATCAATAATAATAGCGTCATACATAGGAAGAACTTCTTTTGCATCCAGTTTTTTCTCTAGCATTACAGCTCTATCAACAAATGTATTTATTTTTCTATTATTTTGAATCCGAAATACATGTTCAAAAAATGTCCACACAAATTTTCTCTGATTTCCATTTAGAGGAACCTTCATTCCTTTTCTATCAACCTTCAAGTATTCTTCTTGGCTTGTTAAGCCATATCTTTGGACTACTTGGTAGTATTCATACTTGAAAAAATCAAAAGAATATTTTTCCCAATGATAAGATCTATACACCTGTTTTAGAATGTCTAACATCTCTGTATTGGAAAATGAAAAATCATTATCAATATATCTTGCAAAAAATGCATCTACCCCTAAAACATCGACATTTAAACTAATATTTTTTTGATCATATAATTTCCTAATATTCCTGCTTATATACTTTGAAAGCTTTCTACTATATGTACAGAAAAGAATTCTCTTACCCTCTTCTTTCTTGTAAACATGCTGAGATAAATAAGCAGCTCTGTGCATGCCTAGAACCGTCTTTCCTGTCCCAGGGCCTCCCTCAATTAAGATTGGTCCATTAGCATTCATTTGTGAATATTTCTTCTGAGATGGATGAAGAAATGTTGTCCATTTTTCAAAATCTTCCGTTTCTGATATTTTCTCTATTTCCTCACTGCTTCCAACTACATAAAACCTTCTTCCACTATCTTTCTGAATCAAACTTAAACTAGTATCATCAGTTGATTTTTCCTTCAATTCTTTGTCCTCTAATTCTGCAATTACTTCATTAAGCGACTTACTCTCTGTATAAAGATCAATTATTGCTTCTTGAAGCTCTTCAGGGAATAGTTTTATATAGTCTATTAGTGTATCTTCATCCGAAATTTTCAGAATATTATCTGCATGGATACCCGTTATTCCAAGCTTGCCAATTTCCTTTTTCGATAGTTTTCCTTCAAATATCGGCTTGGCGCTATAGTATCCGACACTTTGATTCTCAAATGTTGAATTCAACTCTTTCTGTTTCTGTGACTCTTTTAATTCATCGTATATATATCCAGCACCAAACGCTGTTTCCTTATAGTACTTCCCTTCACACCACTCATAGGCCGCATCATGATGATCAACATAAACCGCCGCACAATAATCTCCACCAGTAAGGAAGATTATTCTCAAATCAGCGTTCACTCTCGCACTACGGAACCTACTATCACACTTGGCTTTATCTATCTTATGAACGCTCAATGAAGGCATAGTAATATCTTCCTTCATGAGCTTAATTGTATTCATTACTATTTTTCTATCTTGATTACCCAATTTTACTAGGCACTCAAAAAAGCTATCATTTAATACTATTGTCTTTTCCATAATGTATCCATCCTGCCTTCACTCATTTATATTATTCCAGACCACCTTACATATTTTCCTGATTTAATTATTCGCATAGTTCCCTAATTCGTCTCTAAGTTATCCACCATTTTTCTGATATTTGACTTATTGAAGACTATTCCATACAATCGACTCTCACTCTAACAAAACAAATTTCTAGAAGAACTATCTGAAAGAATTATTCTTGATCGACTTATTAAACTTCTCTATTACCATCTGTACCCTCCAATAGCTTAGATGCCTCAAGGTCCGCCTCATGCAGGGCAAGCACTATAGGATATTTTTCCATAGCCTCTCCTACTGCCTTATACTGGCTCTTTTCCTCAGAAAATCCCATATGCCATCTAATCGCAAATATTTCAGGTGTCTTGAGTTTCATAAAACAGTTGATCAGCATCACGGATTTCTCACCATGTCCCAAAGGCATAGTATCGTCTATTTCATAACGAAAAACTGTCTCCCAAATAAAATCACCTTTATCATCGTGTTTGATCTGCCATCTTTCAGCTGCAGCAACCTTTTCAGGATCATATGTCTTCTGATTCTTTGTACCCTTCACATAAAAATTCACCTTACACAGATCATGTAAAAGTGCCATAATAATTAGGCTCTCTTCCGGTACTGTCTCAATTGTCTTCTTCCATATAAGAGACTCCTTCTTTGCAATCAAGCAGTCATATACATTAAGACTATGTTTTAGCAGGCCACCATCACACGCCAGATGAAATTGAGTAGATGCTGGTGCTGCATAAAAATCAGTTTTATTTTTGATATAGTTCATTAAGTCATCAATTCCGTCCCTTTTTACACTGGACATCAGATATTCAAATCTTTTAATGTTTTCTCCTATATTAACCATATTTTTATTAATTCCTTTATCCCTCGTTTTAATATGCCACATCGACTCAACATACCATAGCTTTTTCTCTCAGCCTAAATTCTATTCCTCTACACAATTATTCTTTTAGCGCCCACTACCCGCATTTTTCCTAATGTATATCCTGCTATATATGCTCTATCTCTTCTCCACTTTTCAATAGCTAAATCAAAGTTTGGATTTGATTCATTCATTTTAATAAGGAATCCTAAATGATTAACAACTTCTTTCTTAGTTACTATTTTAGATTCAATCGCAAATGCTAATATTTTTTGTCTATACGCATCTGAAATATCTTTCTTGGCATTAACATTATAGCCAATAATATTAAGAATACTTTGTGGCTTTAGCTCTCCAAATTCCTGTTCATTTTTATATTTTCTATACTCCTCATCCGACATAAGTTGACATAAAAGTCTTCCCCTACTTGCTATCTCAAGGTAATCATCTTCAGCTATATAATATGCGTTGCACTTTTGACAAAATGATGCCCTCAATTCTACTTCCTCTTGCGTCAAATCATTACGCAAAAGTTTTAAAACAGCAATTACATCCTCCTGTTCGTTATGACCAGCTTTACCACAATACCCATTGCCATGGACAAAGAAACTTCTATAATCAATTTCCTCCACCTCTATATCAGACTCTGAATCAATCTCGTCATAATCATTATCATCTTCAAATAATTCTAATTCTTCCCCAATCACATTAAACAAACTCTCTAAATCTTCTTTGGTTAGAGTAATACCTTTTCCAGGAAAATCACCTTCCCACTTTCTCAGATCATATTTCTCTGGATTATTTCCCCATTTAACAACTTTTAACTCCAAAGATGTTGATCCCCATGATTTTATTGTCGCAATATTTCTGACAACGTTGTATTTAACCATTTAACCCTCCCATACATTAGTGCCAAAAGAGAACATTAAAATTCTACCCAAGCATTTTAATGTTCTCTTTAGTAGTACCACTTATATATTTGTTTCTTCTATACCCCTATATAATTCTAGAAATAATATTTATGTTTATTATATTAGATTTAATTATTTGCTTCAACGCGACTATTGCCATGTTTCTTGTGAATTATTGCCTTTAAATTATAGTTTCTTTTTCTCTTACAAATAACTATTCACAAACCTTTCACATTCTCACCCGTTTCTTTTATCTTCGCTTTAGGATAATGCTCTAAACTAAACCTATCAAGAGCAGCAAACCTCTTGAGACCCCCTCATAGAAACTTTTCTTCATAACACAAGCTGCCAGATTAATAATAACCTGGCAGCGCCCCTCTAAAATTCAGCTGCAGAAATGCAGCTTTTATATATTTAAAACTTCAGGCCCTATTAAAGTGCCGGTAACATAAATAAAAATATTAGCAATTAACTATTATCCAAATCATACATAATCAAAAATGCTTTGGATTGCATCAGTAATATCA
>JAEEGL016515607.1_pt1 | contig 35758 bp, 38 predicted proteins | sample 9134231 | NCBI WGS metagenome assembly JAEEGL01 (sample SAMN16246548, study PRJNA631951) | gut metagenome | biome: gut microbiome; feature: rumen; material: fiber-attached | host: Bos | place: Iran: Karaj | collected 2018-10
AATTTTCTTAAAACAGGTAATAAGAGGATTCGACATAAGGTAGTTGAGATACCAACTCTTATTGTACCGGTATCTAATTTCTTTAAATTTGAGAATTCTAATTCTGCTGATTCGAAACAATTCATTCCTTGTTTTATGTGATTATATATTTTAGAACCATTTTCGGTTAGGATTACACCTCTTTTAGTACGAATGAATAGTTGTCCTCCTAGTTCATCTTCAAGTGTTTTTATTTGTTTTGTTACTGCTGGTTGAGAAATCATTAATTTTTGAGCAGCTTTGGTTATATTACCTTCATTTGCTACTTCATAGAATACTTTATATAGTTCAAAATTTATGTTCATATCATAACCTCCAGTTATCATAGCGATAAATAATAAGTATTTTTATTATAATTTATTTTAGTCTATAATGCAATGGTATGAAGGTGATATCATGTATAAAAATATGGATGGAACTACATATATAGAAGGGGTTCATTATGATGTAATTAAACTTTCTTCAGGTAAACGTACCACTGTTGGTTTTGAAAATGACAGAGAGTTAGGTAGTAGAGTGGATATGCATGTTCATAGCACTTCATCTGATGGTACTTTAAATCCTGATGAGTTAATTCGGCTTGCTATTTTAAGTAATGTTAAGACAATGGCAATTACTGATCATGATACTTTACTTGGCACTAAAAGAGCGTTGAGTAAAGATAATAGAGGGGTTGAGATATATAGTGGAATAGAGTTATCTGCTCTAGTCAGACATGGTAAATCTAGAATTCATATTCTTGGTTATGATTATGACGTAGATAATAAAGAAATCAACAAAGTAGTCGATTTTGTTGATAAATGTAGTGAATATAACTTTAAGTTGTATATTAGATGTTTAAAAGATAAATTCCCTGAATTAGATATTCCTCAAGAGGAAATAGAAGAGGTTTTAGCTAGAAGGAGAAAGACTGGTAAGAATATTGGGAGAGTTGATATAGCTAGAATTTTAGTTAATCATGGATATGGCGATGATAATGATCATGAATTTCCTCCTACTTTTACTAAGCAAGATGTTGTATTTGAAAAATATTTAAATCCAGTTAAATATCAAGTTCAAAATGAAAAAATGGGTATTACTGACGAAGAATGTATTGGTGTTATTAAACAAGCTGGTGGTTTAGTTAGTCTTGCTCATCCATCTTCTCTTAGATTAAGTGATAAGGAATTGGAAGAAAGAATTGCTAGATATAAAAAGATGGGGTTAGATTCACTAGAAGTTTATCATCCTAATAATAATGATTTACAAAGAGAGTATTATTTTTCTTTAGCTAAAAAATATGATTTACTAATTTCTGGTGGAACAGATTATCATGGGTTTGAAGTAAAACCTGATATTATTTTAGGACATGGTAGAAATGGTAATGTGGATATTAGAGAAAATGAATTGTCTTTAGTGAAAGCGTTAAGGAGAAGACATTAAGTTTTTTCTTTTATTTTGGGTAAAAGGGTTTTCTTTTGTTTAAAAAAATGATAAAATTAAGGAGAAACTTAGGAGGGTATAGTGTTATGGAAAGTCAGACGGATAAATTTGATGTTGGAGAAATTAAAAAGGAGTTAATATCGACGACACTAAAAGATATCTACGACGCTTTGAAAGAAAGAGGATATGATCCTATTAATCAAATAGTTGGGTATTTAATTAGCGGAGATCCTGGTTACATTTCTAATTATAAAGAATCAAGAAACAAGATTCTAGATTTTGATCGTAGTGAGATTACGGCTTTAATTTTGGAGGAGTATTTAGATAAGTAATGAGATGTTTAGGTTTAGATTTAGGAACTAAGACACTTGGCTTAGCTATTTCAGATAAATCAAACATGATTGCTTCTCCATATAAAGTATTACGCTGGGATGGAGAAGACTATAATTTACTTTTTAATGATTTAGACAATATCATTAAGGAAAACAATATAACCGATTTAGTTTTGGGATTACCAAAGAATATGAATAACACTCTAGGTTTCGCTGCAGAAAGAAGTTTAAATTTTAAGAAGGCTTTAGAAGATAGATATCAAATGGAAGTATATTTAATTGATGAAAGATTATCTACTGTAGAAGCTACTAATTATTTACTAGATGCAGATGTTAGTAGAAAGAAAAGAAAGAAACTGGTAGACGGTATTGCTGCTAGTATTATATTAGATACATACCTTAAGAGGAAAGGAAACTAATTATGGAAGAAAAAAAAGGAGTATTTACAATTATAAATGATCTTGGAGAAGAAGTAGAATGCGAGATATTATTTACTTTTGATTCTGATGAAACAAAGAAGAGTTATATAGTATATACTGATAACACTTTAGATGAAAATGGTTCTACGAAAGTATATGCATCTATATATGATCCTACTGGTCAAAATCCTCAATTGACTCCAATTGAGACTGAGAAAGAATGGTTGGTTATTGAAAATATTTTATCTTCTGTTCAAGAAAAAATTGATGAAGCTCAAGGAGATAGATAATAGATGAAAAAGAAATTGTTGTTTGTAGTAATAACTATATTTCTTTTTTTTGTTTTAATAGGAGTAGGTTCTGTTTTCTATCTTAATAATGGGTTAAAAGCAGTTGATCCTAGTAATAAAGAAGAAATACTAGTTGAAGTTAATACTTATGGAAAAGCTTTAGTTGATAAATTAAATGAACAAGGTTTGATTAAAAATAAGTATTCTTGTTATATTTATTTAAAGTTACATAGCAATGCTGCTCCACAAGCTGGTATTTATTCATTAAATAAAGCAATGTCTTTTGAAGAAATGTTAGATAAGATGAATAAAGGTCAGGTTGTAGATAATAGTATTTCTGTAACATTTGTAGAAGGTAAAAGAATAACTGATTATATTAAAGTAATAAGTAAGAATTTTGGTTATAGTGAAGAAGATATATTAAGTACTATAAGTGATAAAGAATACTTAGGAGAACTTATTGAAAAGTATTGGTTCTTGACTGATGATGTATTAAATGATAAATTATATTACGCACTTGAAGGTTACCTATACCCTGATACATATGCATTTAAAAAAGATGCTAGTATTAAAGATATTATTGGCAAAATGCTTGATGGAATGGCAAATAAACTAGCTGATAGTAGAAGTTTAATTGATAATAATAAGTATAGTATTCATGAAATACTAACAATGGCTAGTATTGTTGAACTTGAAGGTGCAAATAGCAACGATAGATTTGGAGTTGCTGGCGTGTTTTATAATAGACTTAATAAAGGTATGAGTTTAGGTAGTGATGTTACTACTTATTATGGAGCTAAAATAAATATGGCTGATCGTGATTTATGGCAAAAGGAAATTGAAGAAATAAATGGATATAATACTAGACCTGCAGAGATGGCTGGTAAATTACCAATAGGACCAATATGTAGTCCTAGTATAGATTCTATTAAAGCTTCATTGGAACCAGAACAACATGATTATTTGTATTTTGTAGCAGATAAGAATGGTAAGACATATTTTAATTATACTTATGAAGAACATATCAAAACAGTAAATAAATTAAAGTCTGAGGGTTTATGGTACACGTATAGTTAAGGTGATTATATGAAAGAGAAAATATTGGAAATGGAACAATATGCTAGAGATTATAATGTTCCTATTATTGAGAAAGATAGTATAGCTTTTATTATGAAGTTTATTAAGGCTAATGATATTCAAGAAGTACTAGAAATTGGTAGCGCTATTGGGTATTCAGCAATACTAATGGCTTCTGTTAAAGATGATATTAAGATTACTACTATCGAAAGAGATAAAACTAGATATTTAGAATGTTTAAAAAATATTAAAGAATGTGGAATGGAAGAAAAAATTGATGTAGTGTTCCAAGATGCTTTAGAGATGAATCTGTCTGGTGTTGCTTATGATTTGATATTTATAGATGCAGCTAAAGGACAATATACTAACTATTTTGAAAAATATAAATATTTTTTAAAGCCTGGAGGAGTTATTATTACAGATAATTTAAAATTCCATGGACATGTAGGCAATAGAGAAAATATTGCTTCAAGAAATTTAAGACAATTAGTTGGTAAAATAGAAAACTATATAGACTATTTAAAAGATAATGAAGAATTTGAAACTAAATTTTATGATGTTGGAGACGGCTTATCTGTAAGCATTAGAAAAAATGATATCTAAAATTTTATTATATGTTGATGATGTTCAATATATAGAAGAATATAGAAAAGCTGGGGTTTTAGCTTTTCTTTTTGCTTTAGATGGATATTGTGTTGGTTATAATACTTATTCATTAGAAGAGATAAATAAAATTGATGTTTCAAATAAATATGTCTTATTAAATAGGGTTTTAGATTGTAATGATATTGATAAACTAAAAGAAATTCTTCCTAAACTAAAATGTAAGGGATTAGTTTATGAAGATATTGGAGTTTATAATTTAGTTAAAGAATTAGGTTTAGATTTTGAAATGATTTTTTACCAGAATCATTTTGGAACTAATGCTAGATCTATTAATTTTTGGTTGAATAGAGTAGACAGTGTATTTGTAAGTAATGAAATAACTTATGATGAAATTAAAGAAATAGTAAACAAAGCCTCTAAAAGTGTTGTTTTACATTTATATGGATATAACCAAGTAATGTATTCTAGACGATTATTATTATCTAATTGGAGTGAAGAATTTGGGATTCCTAAGAAAAATACTAACGTAATTGAAGATCAAGCTACTCATGTTAAATTTAGAGCAATAGAGAATGAATATGGTACGGTAATGTATTCTGAAAAGATTTTTAATGGGTCAAGATTACTTGATTTAGATAATGTTAAGTACTTTTATGTTAATTCTATGCTGATAAAACATGAAAACTTAATGAAGTTCTTGTGTGGAAATGGTGAAAAAACGGATGAAAATGAGGATTTTGGCTTCTTAGATAGAGAAACAATTTATAAATTGAAGGAGAGAAAAAAGTAATGGAAAGAATAGAATTATTAGCTCCTTCAGGAGATTTAGAAAGATTAAAAATAGCATTGTTTTATGGCGCTGATGCAGTGTATATTGGTGGTCAAGATTATAGTTTAAGAGCTAATGCATTAAACTTTAGTTTAGATGATATTAATGAAGCATGTTCTTTTGCTCATAAGATGAAAAAACGTGTTTATGTTACTGTTAATATTGTTTTTCATGATAAAGATTTAAAAGGATTAGAAGAATATTTATTAGAATTAGATAAGTGCAAAGTAGATGCTATTATTGTTTCTGATGTAGTTGTAATGGAATTATGGAAGAAGCTAAATTTAAAGATGGAATTACATGTTAGTACCCAAGCTTCTAGTTTAAATTATGAAGTTGTTAAATTTTATAAGGACCTTGGAGCTACTAGAGTTGTACTTGCTAGAGAAGCTTCTAAAGAAGATATAAAACGTATAAAAGATGAAACGGGAATAGAGATAGAATGCTTTGTACATGGTGCTATGTGTACCTCTATTAGTGGTAGGTGTGTTCTATCTAATTATGCAACAAACCGCGATTCTAACAGGGGTGGATGCGCTCAAGTATGTCGTTTTGTGTTTAATCCTGACAACAGTGATCAAGTGTTTAGTATGACTCCTAAAGACTTAAATATGGTTTCTAATATCGAAGAAATGATTAATGTTGGAGTTAATTCATTTAAGGTAGAAGGACGTATGAGAAGTGTTTATTATATTGCTACAGTTATTTATGTTTATAGACATTTAATCGATATGGTAGTTAATGGGACAATAACAGAACAGTATCGTAATTATTATTTAAATATTTTAAATAGATGTGCTAATAGAGATAGCACTGAGCAATTCTTTAATGGCTTACCTGGAAAGAATGAACAATACTATTTAGGTAGGGAAGAAGTAAGTAATAAAGATTTCTTGGGATTTGTTTTAGACTATAAAGATGGCATAGTTACAATGGAACAAAGAAACTATTTTAAGCCAGGTGATATAGTAGAATTTTTTGGTCCTCATAAAGAAGCTTTTACATTTACAATTCCTGATGAATTATATGATAAAGATGACAATTTAATAGAGGTTGCTAACCATCCACAAATGATTGTTAAATTTAGAATTAATGAGTCTTTAGAACCTAATGATATGATGCGCATAAAAATGTTTGACATTTCTTCTTTTTAATAGTATTATGTTGAAAGTAAATTTTATTTGAAGGAGTTGTCGTGTATGGCAAAAGAAGAAATATTATTAACTGCAGAAGGTTATGCAGAACTAGAAGAAGAGTTAAATGATTTAAGAGTTAATAAAAGAGCTGAAAATGTTCAAGCTATTAAAGAAGCTAGAAGTCATGGCGATTTATCAGAAAACTCTGAATATGATGCTGCTAGAGATGAGCAAGCTAAGATTGAAGCAAGAATACAAGAATTAGAATATAAATTAGAGCATGCAACTATTATTGATGCTGCTGATAAATCGAAAGTAAATGTTGGTTGTGAAGTTACTATTCTTTATGTAGATGATAAAGAAGAAGATACTTATTACATTGTTGGATCATTAGAAGCTGATCCATTCGAAAATAAAGTAAGTAATGAATCACCAATTGGTCATGCTTTAATTGGTCATAAAGTAGGAGATGTTATTCCTGTTGAAGGACCAAATGGATCTTATGATATTAAGGTATTAAAGATAGCTTAATTGCTGTCTTTTTTATTGTAATAATCTAAAAATTCCGTTATAATATTGGTGTTTGAAAGGGAGAAGAAAAAAATGAAAAATGTACATGAAATAGAAGTTGAATTAAAAGGTAAAGAATGGGAATCAATTTTGGATGCTGCTTTTCAGAAAAAAGTTAAAGAAGTAAGAGTTGATGGTTTTAGAAAAGGTAAATGTCCTAAAAACATCTATATTCAAAAATTTGGTGTTGAATCTTTATATATGGACGCTGTTGATGTAGCAGCTGGTAATGCTTATTCTAAAGCATTAAAAGATGAAAAATTAATTCCAGTTTGTGAACCTAAGATGGATGTTTCAGAAATCGATGAAAAACATATTAAATTTAAATTTACTATTATTACTAAACCTGAAGTTAAGTTAGGAAAATATAAAGACTTAGGTGTAAAAAAAGATGAAGTAAAAGTAAGTAAAAAAGAAATTGATGAAGAAGTAGCTAAATTAGCTTCTAGACTTGCTGAAATTATTGTTAAAGAAGATGGTGAAGTATTAGAAGGTAATACTGCTGTTATTGATTTCGAAGGATTTGTTGATGGAAAACCTTTAGAAGGTGGAAGTGGACAAAATTATCCATTAGAAATAGGTTCTAAGACATTTATTCCTGGTTTTGAAGAAGGACTTGTAGGAATGAAAGTTGGAGAAGAAAAAGAATTAAATTTAAAATTCCCTGATGAGTATACAAAAGAATTAGCAGGAAAAGATGTTAAGTTTAATGTTACTGTTAGAGAAATTAAAGAAAGAGTTCTTCCTGAAATTAATAAAGAGTTCTATGAAGATTTAGGATTCGATGATATTGATAATGAAGAAGATTTCAGAAAAGAAGTAAAGAAAGCTATTGAAGCTAAGAAAACTGAAGATGTAAATAATAAATATTTAGACGATGTTTTAGAAGCAGCAGCAAAGAACATGGAAATTGAACTTAATCCTGAAATAGTTGATGATGAAGTTCATAGAATGATGAATCAATTTGTTGAACAATTAAAGATGCAAGGTTTAACTATGGATCAATATTATCAATTTACTGGTTCTTCTCATGAAGATATGCATAAGAATATGGAACCAGAAGCAGAAAAGAGAGTTAAATATCGTTATTTAATTGAAGAAGTAGCTGATAAAGAAAAAATAGAAGTTACTGATGATGAAGCTAATAAGCAAGCTGATGAGATGGCTGCGCAATATGCTGTTTCTAAAGAAGAATTCTTAAGTCATTTTGGGGGATTAGAAACAGTTAAATATGATTTAAGAATGAAAAAGGCTTTAGCTGTACTTGCTGGAGAAGAAACAAAGTAATTGATGATTATCAATTACTTTTTTTATGTTTTATGTTATAATTATCATTGTAATAATATGGGTGATGTTATGGCTAGTGAAAAAGAAAAAAAAGTTAATAACATAAAAGAGAAAGTAATAAAAATAGAAGATGCTGATCGAGTATTACCTAAAAAGAATGAGAAAAAGACGAGTAATGCATATCTTTTTGGCAAAGCATTTGGGGAAAGACTTAGATCTGATAAATTGTTTTTAGCTTCATTTGTAATTACTTTATCTTTTTTGTGTTTTGTTTCATATAGAATGCTTAGAGATTCTGAAAGTTCATATCCGGGATTTGTTAATAGATTAATTAATTCTGAGAGTGAAGAAAAACAACCAAGCGATGATAATAAACCTGCTGTTGTTGTTGATGAGGAACTTGATATTTCTGATAAAGTAGGTATTTATAGTAGAGAAGTTAGTTTAGGTGAGAGTATTTCACTGAGTGATAGTTGTGTAATGGAAAGTTATAAATATATTTATCAAATAAAGAAGGATAAAACAATAACTAAATATTTATTTAATGAATGTTTAGGCGTCATTAGTATCTGGAGTGATAAATTAGATTATATAACTATTGGTGATGTTAAATATATTGGAACAAGTGATTATCATTTTTTATTCTCTGGAACAAGTATGAGAGAAGCTGATGGCGATACTTATAAAATTGATGATAGTATTACCTCAGTAAGAGAAAAGAATTTAGTTAAGAACTTAAATGTTGATTTCGTTGATAATTCTGTTATTTTTTCTAATGCAAATAATATTATTCTTTTGAGAGGTAATAGTGTTGTGTTTGATTTAAGTAAGGAGTATCCAAATAACGGAGGAAATGTTGAACAACGTGTTTATCGTTTAAAGAAAAACTATTATAAATTCATGGTGTTTGAAAACGGAGAAGAACTTAATTGTTATGAAGATAATAATAGTGGAGATATAGTATATAAAATCTATTCATTATCTTATGACGAAGAGAAGCTTACTTTTAAAAAACCCGAAGAATTAATTGCTAGAAAAAAGAGTGATGGTTGTAGTAATTGGAAAGATGATTTAGGTGTTTTAAAGAGCTAATAATACATAAATGTAAATTATATGTCATATAAATATGGTTTATAGCATTAAAAAACTAAGAAATACTGTTATTCTTAGTTTTTTTGTTGTAAAAAAACGTCAAATTAATAGACAAAAATGTTGCTCTTAATTATAATAAACATTAATTGAAATCTTGAGGAGGCGAGACATGAAAAACAACTTACCAGTTATGCTTCTTAAAAGGATTGTCTTACTCCCTTTACAAGATGTACGCTTGGATTTAACTAATGATATTAGTAGTACAGTTATTGATTTAGCTATTAGTAAATATAAAGGGGAAATCTTAATTGTTTGTCCTACCGATCCTTATGAAGAAGCACCTGATGTGTCTGATTTACCACCTGTTGGAGTAGTGGGAAAAATTAAGAGTAAAATGGAGTTACCTAATGGAAATTTAAGAATTGTTGTTAGTGGTCAAAAAAGAGTTAAGATTTTAGAATATATAAATGAAGCCGCTGATGGAGATATTTTAAAAGCTCGTACAATGGAAATAGTCTTGCCGATGTTTGATGAAGTAGAAGAGACTACACTAAGAAGGAAGTTACTTTCCTTACTAAATGATTATATTGAATGTTCTTCTACGATTAGCAATAGTATTTTATCTAGTGTAAAAGACTTAAATGACATAGCTCAAATAACTGATATGATTGTTTCTTTTATGCCTTTTTCAATAGAGAAAAAATTATTGTACATGCAAGAAATGAATGCATTACATAGAGCTAATGCTTTAGTTTATGATTTATCTATTGAATTACAAGTTGCACAATTAGATGGAAAATTAGATGATGCATTAAGAGAAGATTTTGAACGTAATCAAAAAGAATTCGTTTTAAGAGAAAAAATGGATGAAATAAAGAAAGAACTTGGCGAAACGGATTTAAAAGATGAAATAATTGGCGATTACTTAGAAAGAATTAATAATCTAAAATGTGATGGTAAGTTAAAGAATAAATTAGTTAATGAAGTTAAAAAACTTGATTATACTAATGAAGCTTCGCCTGAAGTTAGTTTAATTAGAAATTATTTAGATTTAGTTTTAGATTTACCTTACGGAATAACTAGTGAAGATGAAAAAGATTTGGGTAAGATTAAAGATTATTTAGATAGTACTCATTTTGGTTTAAATAAAGTTAAAGATAGAATTATTGAATATATTGCAGTTAAATCTAGAAATCCAGAACTTAGAAGTCCTATTATTTGTTTAGTTGGACCACCAGGTGTTGGTAAAACCTCACTTGCTATGGAAATTGCTAAATCTTTAAAGAAAGAGTTTTATAAGATTAGTGTTGGTGGATTAAATGATAGTGCTGAATTAAATGGACATAGAAGAACTTATATTGGTGCTTCACCGGGTAAGATTATTCAAGGATTAAAGAAGTGTGGAACAGCTAATCCTTTAATGCTAATTGATGAAATAGATAAAATGGTTAAAGATTATAAAGGAGATCCGGCATCTGTATTATTAGATATTCTTGATCCAGAACAAAATGATAAATTCGTTGATAACTATGTTGAGGAAGAATTTGATTTATCAGAAGTTATGTTTATTTTAACAGCAAATAATGAAGAAGATATTCCGGATGCACTATATGATAGATTAGAAATTGTTGAATTAACTAGTTATACAGAATTTGAAAAATTAGATATTGCTAAAGATTATTTGATTCCAAATATTTTTAAAGAACATTTAGTATGTAGTAAAGAGATTAAATTTAGTAATGATATTATTATGGAAATTATTAATCGTTATACAAAAGAAGCTGGTGTTCGTGATTTACAAAGGAATTTGAGTACTATAGTTAGAAAAATAGTTACAAAGTCGGTTAGAGAATTGAATAGTCCAATTAAAGTTAATGTTAAAAAGAGTGATCTTCATGATTATTTAGGTCCTTATAAGTATGATGTTAAGAACGAAGCAATTAGAGAACATATTGGTCTTGTTAATGCTTTAGCATATACACCGATGGGAGGATTAGTTTTACCAGTTGAGACAACTATTTATGATGGTAAGGGTGAATTTAAGTTTACTGGTATGATTGGTAAAACAATGGAAGAGTCTGTTAATGTTGCTTTAAGTTATGTTAAAGCTAATAAAGATGAATTTAAAGTTAATGATTATTATTTTGATAATCGTGATATGCATATTCATTTCTTGGAAGGCGCTGTTAAAAAAGATGGACCTTCTGCAGGAGTTTCAATTGTTACATCTATTTTGAGTTTGTTATTAAATAAGGAGATTCCAAGAAGCATTGCTATGACTGGTGAAGTTAGTTTACTTGGCGATGTTTTAAAAGTAGGTGGCATTAAAGAAAAAATTATTGGTGCTTATAATGATGGTGTTAAAAAGATATTTATTCCATATACTAATAATTGTGATTTAGAGGAAGTACCTAAAGAAATAAGAGATGAAGTTAAAATAATATTAGTTAAAACATATAAAGAAATATTTGATGCTTTATTTAAATAAAAAGGAACTTTAAATGTTCCTTTTTTTATGGTAATATTATGTTAGTAAGACTAGGTGATGTTTTATGAATAAGAAGTTTTATTTTATATTAGTATTTGTCTTTGCAGTTTCTGCTTTATTATTGGGTTTGTCTTATTCTAAAGATAGTGGAAATGATAGCAATTTAAAACTAATTCAGAATTATGATGATTTCTTTAGAGTGGTTTATTCTAGTAAGCAGGTTTTAAATAAAGATAATAAAAAAATAGATTTTGGTATTTCTAATGTTACTGATAGTAATCAAGATTATGAAATTAGATTAATTGGTAATGGAGATACTACTATTTATTATAGATTAGATGCTGAGGATGAACAGACTTTAAATAATGAAAAAATATTTACTTCTTCGCTAACTAAAAAAGGAACAGATGGAGATTATGCTATGCATACTATTGAAATCCTTAATGAAGATGAATTTTCAGTTAAAGTTTTAATTACACCTTTAGATAATTCTTTAAAATCTCGTGTAATTGAATCTAAACAAGTGTTTAAAGATAAAAATGGAGATTATCGTTATTATGGTGCTAATGTAGATAATTATATTAATTTAGATGGTACTACTTATAGAATTATTGGCTTAATTGGTGATAAATTTAGAGTGGTTAGTGAAGCTTTTACTACTTCTAAATATGTATTAGAAAGTGATTATATGAATGTAGAAGATTATGTTTTGAGTTTTGATAAACATGATTTAGAAGAGGGTAGTACTTTTGGTTATGAATCTTGGTTAAATATTGATTATCGTTTCTGGTTAGAAACAGATGATGGAGAAGAAAGTAAGATGGTAGATGCTGATGTGGGGGTTAGAACTGATGCTAAAACTAGAAAGCATTATCAAAGAACTGTTAGAGAATTTGATGGTAATGCTGTAGTTAAGGCTGGAGATGGTTCTGTATCTAGCCCTTATGAGGTGTCTTATGGTAGTAAGTGAGCAATTAAAGAAACAAATCATAATTGAGATATTAGCTTTGTTATTCTTGATGGGTGTTATTGTTTATGCAGTTTTTGCAATTCATAAGAGTAACAATAATAAAGTATCTTCTGTTCAAGGAATGGTTGTTGTTTGTGATGACGAAAAGATGAGAGAACTAGAAAAACATTCTGATGGTGAAGGTTTGGAATTAGATGGTGTTAAATATACTGTTACTAATAATAATGAAAAAGAAGTTAGTTATGATATTGTTGTTGTTCCAAACATTCATGATGAGGAAGTATTAAATAATATTCGTATTAGTACAGATGATTTGTATGTTTCTAATTTGACTGATTTACCTCGTCTTGAAGGTGGATATGTAATATCTAGTTACAAGTTAAGATCTGGTTATACTAAAATTCATTTGATAAAGGCTTGGTATAAATTAGGGACTCCTGATGATTTATTGAAAGAGAAAGTTACTTTTGAATATCATTTAGAAAAGAAATAACTATTTCTTTTTTTATGTAAAGATAATTATTTTTATCTAGTAAATTAATTTTTTCAGGAATAGATAGTGATATAATGAAAATGGTGATGTGATGAAAAAGTCATTTAATAATTTTAAAGGATTTATAAAAAGCAATTTATTGTTTTGTATTGTTATAATTATTATAATTCTAATGGCTGTTATTAGACTACCTTACGAAGTAGAGATGCCTGGTGGAACTATTAATCTAGGTAATAGAGTAAAAGTTGATGGTGAAGAAGTATCTATTAAAGGTTCGTTTAATATGGCTTATGTTAGTGTTGTTCAAGGAAGTATTCCTCATATACTTGCCGCTTTAATAATGCCAGATTGGGATATTGTTCCTCAAAGTGAAACAATGTATGAAAATGAAACAATAGAAGATTCTAATAAGCGAGATGTATTATTGTTAGAACAAAGTAAAGATTATGCAATTGTTACAGCTATGCAAGCTGCTGAAATCCCTTATGAAATAGAGAATAAGATTAATCATGTTGCTTATATTAGTGATAAAGCTAAGACTGATATAAAAATAGGTGATAATGTACTTAAGTGTAAGGGTGAAGATGTAGTTGATTTAAATTATTTTAAAGAAATTGTTACTAGTAGTGAGGTTGGAGAAAAGCTAGAATTTGTAGTTGAAAGAGATGGCAAAGAAGTTAATACTAGCGCTGTTGTATTTGAAGAAGATGGAGAAAAATATGTTGGTCTTTCTGTATTAACGACATTTGATATTAAAAGTGATGTTAAGATTGAAATAGATAGTAAAGCATCTGAGTCTGGCCCTAGTGGTGGAATGATGATGGCGTTAATGGTATATAATGCTTTAACTAAGCAAGATCTTACTAATGGTATGAAAGTAGTAGGAACTGGTACGATTGATTTAGATGGAAAAGTTGGAGAAATAGGTGGAGTAAAATACAAATTAATGGGTGCTGTTAAGGATAAAGCAGATGTATTTTTAGTTCCAAAAGAGAATTATGACGAAGCAATAAATGTTAAAAAAGATAAAAAATATGATATAGAAATCGTTAAAGTTGAAACTTTACAGGATGCTATTGATTATTTAGAAAAGAAATAAAAAAACTATGTAAAATTTTGTTTATTTTTAATTTCTTTTATTGAATAATTTTTAATATTTTTATAAAATAATAATGTATGGAGGAAATAGTATAATGGAGACAGAAGTTAAGCACAGATTTTTTATAGTACTATTTTTGTTAGCTATAATTTTATTGATAACTCTAACAGCTTAAACTGATTTAATATCAGTTTTTTTATTTGGTAGATTGATTTTAAACTGGATTTATTCTATAATTAATGTATAATCAGGAGAGTAGGAAATGAAGAAAATAAAGTCTAAAAAACAATCAAATAAAAATAGAATTGATAGTTCTTTAATAAATAATGCTTTTATTTTGATGCTTGTTACTGGGTGTCTTTGTATGGCGTTTGTGGGAATTACTTTTTCTATTAAACTAACTGCAGATGAAAAACTATATTCTGTTGATTTAGAAGTGTTTGATGGAGAAAACAAAGAATATCATTTTGATGCTTCAGAGGGCGAGTTTAGTACTCCTTTATCTTTTAATGGAGAATTAAATAATATTTATTGTGAATCAGGTTATGTTGAATATGATATGTTTACAGAGGTTGTTAAAATCCCATATTTAAATAAAGATACTAAGTGTAGTATTACATTTAGAGACCCAGCCGGTAAGTATTTATCTTTAGAAGGAATGTATACTGTTAATGATAATGATGGAGTTAGTTATTATTATCCTGGGGATGCTACTAATAATTATGTAATGTTTAAGGATTTATTATTTAGAATTGTTAGAATTAATGGTGATAACACTTTAAGATTAGTTTTAGATAGCAATGATTTAGTTTATAGTTTTGGAAGTAATAATAAATATAACGATAGTAGTGTTAAAGAAGTATTAAAGGAATGGTTTAATACTTATATTGGAGAGAATGATTTAGTTGTTGTAGCTGATTATGATATTTCTAGTTATTCTTCAATAGAAAAAGATAACTTAATTAATTTAGATTCTAGCATTGAAGATGTTGTAGGAATGTTAAATGCTAAGGAAGCTAGTTTAGTTCTTAATGGTGAAAAAGGTAATTACTTAGGTAATACGCTACTTATGAATGGAACTGATGGAGGAAAAGTATTTGCTATTAAAGATAATCAAATAGTGTCACTTGGTACTTCAGAAGAATATATCATTAAACCAGTTATTAATGTTAAAAATGTTGATATGGATGGTTTTGGTTCTATAGATAATCCATATGTATTAAAAGAAGATTAATTTCTTCTTTTTTTATGTTATAATAAGCGATAAGTGATGTAATATGAAGAGAAATGAAGTAGATAGAAGTAAGCTAAGTCCTGGTATGAAACAATACATGGATATTAAAGATCAATATAGTGAAGAACTATTATTCTTTCGTCTTGGCGATTTTTATGAATTATTCTTTGAAGATGCTTTATTATGCAGTAGGGAGTTAGAACTTACATTAACTAGTAAAAATGCTGGTTTAGAAGAGAGAGTTCCTATGTGTGGAGTTCCTTTTCATAGTGTAAGACCTTATGTTGAAAAGTTAGTAAATAAAGGATATAAAATTGCTATTTGTGAGCAGTTAGAAGACCCAAAGAATGCTAAAGGGATGGTTAAGAGGGGTGTTATTCAAGTAATTAGTAAAGGTACAGTTGTTGATTATGAAATGCTTAAGGATTATGATAACAATTATATTGCTTCTATTTTAGATTTTAGTAATTTATATACTATTACATATGCTGATATATCTACTGGTTCTTTTTATATAATGGATGTTATTAAAGATAAAGAAAAACTTATAAATACTATTTTAAATTTAGGTTTAAAAGAAGTAATTCTTTATGAAGATGATAAGGATATAAGTGATGCTTTAAGAAATAATTATGATATTGAATGTAGTCTTTGTCCTTTCTATTTGGAAGATAAATATGAAAACATTTATAAAGATTTAAAAGAAATGAGATATAAATTAGGTGTTAAACATTTAATGTATTATTTAGTTGTTAAACAACTAAAAGAATTAGATCATGTTAAAAATGTATCCGTTGTGTATCCGGATGAATATTTAGAGATGGATGTTCATACGATTCGTAATTTAGAATTATTTGAAACTCTTAGATTAAAAGATAGAACATATAGTTTAATTTGGCTTCTTGATAAAACTAAAACTGCCATGGGTAGTAGAACTCTAAGGAATTGGCTTGCCAATCCTTTAAAGAGTAAAGAACGAATTAATAAACGTTATGATATGATTGATAAATTGAGAAATGAATTCATTATAAAGGAAGAATTAATTCATGAATTAGATGAGGTTTATGATTTAGAAAGATTATGTGGTAAAACTATTAATGGTAATTTAAATGCTCGAGATGTTTTACAAATAAAAAGAAGTTTAGGGGTTCTTCCTAGTATTAGTGATAAGATTGGGGAATTGGGTTTTGATTATCAATTAAAAGATGAAAAGAAGTTATTCAATTTACTAGAAAAAAGTATTTATGAAGATCCGCCAATTACTTTAAAAGAAGGTTATTTAATTAAAGATGGATATAGTAAAGAGTTAGATGAACTTAAGAATATAAGAAGTGGTTGTAAGGAATTTATCGCTTCTTTAGAAGAAACAGAAAGAGAAAGAACGGGAATTAAAACTTTAAAAGTCGGATATAATAAAGTATTTGGTTACTACATTGAAATTAGTAAAGGTCAAGTTGATCAAGTAAAAGAAGAGTATGGATATGAAAGAAGACAAACCTTATCTAATGCTGAAAGATTTATTTCTCCGCTTTTAAAAGAAAAAGAAGCTTTAGTTTTAAATGCTGAAGAAAAAATTATTGAACTTGAATATAATATGTTTTTAGATATTAAAGAAGAGATAAAAAAAGAAATATTTAATTTAAAAGCTATTGCACGTGATTTAGCTGAGTTAGATGCTCTATGTAGTTTAGCTACTGATGCTGACGAGTATGGATTTGTAAGACCGGAATTAGTAGATGAAAGAAGAATTGAAATAATTGAAGGACGTCATCCTGTTGTTGAAAAAGTTGCTACTAAGGAATACGTTCCTAATGATTGCTTGATGAGCGAGGATATTTCTACTTTATTAATTACCGGACCTAATATGAGTGGTAAATCAACTTATATGCGACAGTTGGCAATTATTATTATCATGGCTCAAATGGGTTCTTTTGTACCTTGTAAGAGTGCAAAATTACCAATTTTTGATAAAATATTTACGAGAATTGGAGCCTCAGATGATTTAGTATCCGGAGAATCTACTTTTATGGTTGAGATGAAGGAAGCTAAGAATGCAATTTGTAATGCTACTAGCGATTCTTTGATTTTATTTGATGAGCTTGGTAGAGGAACTGCAACTTATGATGGTTTAAGTTTAGCTCAATCGATATTAGAATATGTTAATAATAAAATTAAATGTAAGACTTTATTTAGTACCCATTATCATGAATTAACATCTTTAGACGAATTATCTGGAATTAAAAATATTCATGTTGAAGCATATGAAAAAGATGGTAATGTTACTTTCTTGCATAAAGTAAAAGATGGAGCTGTAGATAAATCTTATGGTATTCATGTTGCTAGATTAGCTGGGATGCCTGATGAATTACTTACTAGAGCAGAGGAAGTCTTAGATTACTTTGAAGAAAATGGTAAGAAAAGTGATGTTACTACTTCTAATCAATTATCATTTAATTTCTTAGATAATCCTGTATCGGAAGTAGAAGAGAAGCTTAAAGATATTGATCCACTTAAAACGACACCGATGGACGCTATTAATATATTGTATGAGTTAAAGGAGTTAAGTAAGAAGTAATGTATAATAATGAATATTTTTATGGAATTAGCGATTTAATGCATTTTAATGTATATGCTTCTTTACTTAAAGATAAGATTACTTTAGAAGAAAGAGTAATTATCAAAGTCTTTAAAAAAGATGATCAAGTTGTGGTTATTGAGAATAATAAAGGGATTGATTATATTTTAAAAGATACTAGAAAAGATAAAACTGATGATTTAATGACGTATGATTTAGTTTTTTTAAAGACTCTAGAAAGATATATTAGTGACTATGAAATGCCTGGAATGATATATGAATATATAGAAGGTGTTGGTTCATGGTATCGAGTTAAAGTTCAGGGTTATGATCCTTTAAATAAAATAATGAAACCCTTTTATTTAAAGAAAAAAGTAAAAAGAGAAGACTTAAGCAAATATGTAGATAATAAAAAGGATTTAAAAAAGATAGAAGATTTTTATGATTTAACTAAGGGTTTAATAAAGTTTAGTAAAATTAAAGATGTAGAAAAACTATTTTCCGTTATTGAAAAATAGTTTTTTTTGTTTTTTAAAGAATTCTTCAAATTTATAGGGGTTTGTGTTATAATTTTTTATGAGGTGTGATACTATGGGCAAGACTAGAAGTGAGTTACGAGAAAAAGCTATGGTTATTTTATATCAATTGGATATTTTAAAAAACAACAGTATTGATTATAATGTTGAGAATATTATTTCAGAAAACTTAGATATTGATAGTGAGTTTGTAAGAAATATTGTTTATGGGGTAGTTACGCATTTAGAAGAATTAGATGAAATGGCTAATAAATATATGAACAAATGGACAATTGATAGAATTGATAAGACTGGTGCTGCTATTCTTCGTATTGGTTTATATGAAATTATGTTTGAAGACACACCAAATATTGTAGCTATTAATGAAGCTGTTGAACTCGCTAAAAAATACAGCGATGATAATGTTAGAAAAATTATTAATGCAGTTTTAGATAAAGTAAATATAGAGAATTAAAAAAGAACACATTGTGTTCTTTTTATATTGCTCGATATAAATCTTTTCCTTTTTCAGGATTTTTAGGATCTATTTTATCAGTGAATAGAATACCATCTAAATGATCTAATTCGTGTTGAAAACATACAGATAATTCTTCACGAACACGTAGTTCATATTGTTCACCATTTTCATCATATGCTGTTAGGCGCATTCTTGCATGTCTAGGAACAATTCCGCATGTTGGGCGATTTATACTTAGACATCCTTCGCCTTCTTCTATATAAACTAATTCTTCAGAAGTTGATTTGATTTTAGGGTTTATTACAACATAACGATCAAATTTTCCTTCTTCAGATTCATATACAATTACAAATATTCTTTTTGGGATCCCTAATTGAATAAAAGATAAACCCATTCCAGCTCTTAAATCATATTTTTCGTTTATTTCATCTATTTGAGACATTTCTAGATAATCCATTGCATCTTGGATTAGTTTTTTTGTTTCTTTATCTAATGGAAAAGTTACATCATAACTTTTACTATGTAGTATTTTGTTTGCTTTTTTATCTTGATCATCTAAAATGTCTATTTTAGGTAATTCTTTTGGTAATTTATGCATTTATATCACCTGCCTCAATCAATTTTAACAAAAAAGGGCAAAAAAGACAAATATTTAGGGGTTTTAATTATAAAATAATGTGTATAATCGTTTGACATTCTATTATTAAATAAAGAATAATATGCTTTTTTTTATGATATTATTATAATAGGAGTGAGTAATGTGAAGAAAGTCTTAAAGAGTTTAAACTATCCATTATTATTATTAACGATTATTTACTCTATTTTTGGATGTATTATGATTTTCTCTGCTTCTAGTATAGCAGCTGTTTTGCGTTATAAAGTTCCTACAAATTACTTTTTTATTAGACAGATTATTTGGGTTTTAATTGGAAGTGCAGTAGGTATTTTTGCTATGTTCTTTCCTACGAAGTCTTATAAGTATTTTAGTAAGATTGCTATGTGGTTGGTACTGGGATTACTTGTTTTATTATTCACTTTAGGTAGAATTGCTGGTGGAGCTCAATCTTGGTATAGTGCAGGCTTTATTAATATTCAACCTACAGAATTGGCTAAGATGGTTTTAATTATATATCTCGCTGTTTATTATCATCGAATATCGTTAAGGAAAAAGATAAGTTTATGGAATATGTTATATCCTTTAGTATTGGCTTCAGTTATTTTCGTGTTAATTGCATTACAACCTGATTTAGGTGGAGCATTGATCATTTTTGGTATAGTAGGATTAATTTTTATTTCTTTACCAATAGCTAAAAAACATAAAAGAACAATTTATAAGGTTGCTCTTGGTGGGGGTGCAATATTACTTTTTGCTGTTTTAGTTCTAGGACATAATATATTACAATCTTACCAAGTTAAGCGAATTCTTTATTTTCAAAATCCTTGTGAAAGATATGCTGATTCTGATGGAACTGGATATCAAGTATGCAATGGTTTTATTGCTATTCATAATGGTGGCTTAACAGGTGTTGGTTTAGGTAAATCTACTCAAAAATACTTATATTTACCAGAAGCTCATACCGACTTTATTTTTTCAATTATCTGTGAAGAATTAGGTCTAGTTGCTGGTATACTTGTAGTTTTAGGATATTTTATTATGATGATTATCATTTTGATGATTGCAAAGAATGCTGTTACTCTTAGAAATAGTATATTAACTTATGGTATCTTTGCTTATCTATTATTACATATTTTAATTAATCTTTTAGGTGTGTTAGGTCTTATACCGTTAACTGGTGTACCACTACCTTTACTTAGTTATGGAGGATCATATAATATAGTTGTATTATCCGCATTAGGTATTGTTCAAAGAGTTAACATTGAAAACAAAAATGATAAGATTTTAGAAAAAATTAAAAAATTATAGCATCGATGATGCTTTTTTTTATGAAAAAAAAGGAAATCGAGGGTTTAGGGAGTATATATAGGGTGAAGGGAGGTAAAAATGATTGATATAATTAAAGACTATTGGAAATGGATTTTGGCTTTTTTTATATTACTAGTTGGGGGAGGTATTTGTTTTTATTTATATAATAAAAATGATAATAAAGAAGAAACAAATAGTTCTGAAGTATTAGTAAAAGAAGTTGCCATTGATAATAAGGTAGAAGAAGAAGTAGTTCAAGATGAAGTTAAGATGGTTAATGTTGATATTAAAGGTGCAGTAAAAAAACCTGGTGTTTATTCCTTAGAAGAAGGTAGTTTAGTTAATGATGTAATTAAAATGGCGGGTTTAAAGTCATCTGCAACTACCAAAAACATAAATCTAAGTAAAAAAGTAGTAGATGAGATGGTTATTATTGTTTCTACTTTAAAAGAATTAACTAGTTCTTCAGTAGAAGAACAAAAAAAGGAAGAATGTGTTAGTAATACAGTTTTGATTAATGATTGTGATGGATCTAGTATTATTGTTCCAAATGGTAGCAATACTAAAGAAGATAACAATAAGCAAGATAATAATCAAAATAATAATCAAGTTGAAGAAAAACCAACTAAAGTTAATATTAATACAGCATCTAAAGATGAGATTATGACTTTATCTGGAATTGGTGAATCTAAAGCTTTAGCTATTATTAAGTATAGAGAAGATAATAATGGTTTTAAGGATATTAGTGAGATAATGAATGTATCAGGAATCGGGGAATCTTTATTTAATAAAATTAAAGACTTTATTACGGTCTAAATATCTTTATTTAGTTTTATTTCTTTTTACTTTAATAATTACTATTATATTTAATACAAAGAGTAATGAATCTATATATAATCTTAATGACAAAGTATTTTATATGAAAGTTAGTGATTATAAAATAAAAGATAATAAAATAACTCTTAATATGTCGGGAAGAGAAGACTTAATAGGAAATTTTTATTATAAAGATGATATTGATATTAATCAGATAAAATATGGGGTGATAGTAAAGGTAGTAGGTAAATTAAGAATACCTTCTTCTAATACTGTTCCCCATACTTTTAACTATAAGGAATATTTGGAAAAAAAGAATATTCATTATACATTAAATATTGAAGATATTAAGATAGTAAAAGATGAGTCTTTTATTTATAAATTAAAAAATTGGATTAGAAAGAGAATAGATAAGATAGATAGTACAGGCTATATGCAAGCTTTTATTTTAGGTGATAAGAGTTTAATTGAAGATGATAATTATTCTAGTTTTAAAAGTATTGGTATTACACATTTATTTGCTCTTTCTGGGATGCATATAGGTTTATTAAGTGAAATACTATTGAAGTTATTAAAAAGACTTGATAAGGCCTTAAAATATCTATTTATTGATTTCTTCTTAATTATATATGGATTTATTGTTTGCTTTCCTGCTTCGATTAAGAGATGTATTGTCTTTTATATACTTAATAGTATCAATAAAGTATTTGGTTTTGATTTAAGTAATAAGCAGATTCTTTTTCTAACTGTTATGATTTTAATATTATTTAATCCTTACATTGTTTTTGATACTGGTTTTTTATTCTCTGTTTGTACTGTTGGAGGAATTATATTTTGCGAGGAATACATTCGGGATGATAATAAGATTAAGGGAGCGTTTAAATTATCTTTAGTAGCGTTTTTATTTAGTGCTCCAATAAACTTATATACTTTTTATGAAATAAATCTATTAAGTGTTTTTTATAATTTAGTTTTTATTCCATTTATTAGTATGGTTGTATATCCTTTATCTTTATTATCTTTTATTTTTCCTTTTCTTAGTTATATATTTAGTTCGACAATTAAGATATTAGAATGGAGTAGTGGGGTTTTAGCAAATATTAGAATTTTTAATATTTTTATGTCTTTTAATATATATGAGGTATTATTATTTTACTTGGGTTTATACTTTTTGTTTGTTAGGCAACAAAAAAGATGGATTTGTTTATTATTATTAATTATATTAGTAGACATTATTTTGCCTTTTGTTGATAAATGCTCTTATGTTTATTTTCTAGACGTTGGTCAAGGAGATGCTTCTTTATTAATTTCATCTAATAGACGGAGTGTTACGATGATCGATACCGGGGGGTTAGCAAATTACGATGTTAGTGAAAGATATATTCCTTTATTTAAATATTTAGGAATTAATACTATAGATAATCTAATTCTTACACATGGAGACTTTGATCATATGGGTTCAGCAGAAAGTATTATTAATACTTTTAAGGTTAAAAAAGTAATCTTTAATTGTGGAGAATTCAACGATTTAGAAAAAGAGTTGATTAAATTATTAAATATGAATAATATCAATTATGATTCTTGTCTTAAAGAATTGAATATAAACAAAAATAAATTATATTTTTTGCAAACAAAAGATTATGATGATGAAAATGAAAACTCTAATGTAATTTATACTTCGATAGATGATTATTATTTTTTATTTATGGGAGATGCAGGGAAAGAAAAAGAAATGGATATATTAAATAGTTTTAATCTAAGTAATATAGACGTTTTAAAAGTAGGTCATCATGGTAGTAAAACAAGTAGTGGTAAACAATTTGTTGATATGATTAATCCTAAATATTCTATAATTAGTGTTGGTAAGTATAATAAGTATGGACACCCTAATAATGGTGTGTTGAATAACTTAAAAAAATCAAAGATATATAGAACTGATCAAGACGGTAGTGTTATGTTTAAAATTAAAAATCATAATTTGTCAGTAAAATAATATTATTCATATAATTGATGTAAAAAGTGATATAATAAAAAAGAAATAGGGTGTTTAAATGGAAATAATTGATTATGTAAGTGAAATTTTGGAATTGTCAGTAGAAGAAACAAAAAAGAATAGTAAGATAATAGACGATAATTTAACTTATTATTGGAATCCCGCTCGTGGTGGAGTTAGTGTATTAGTTGATAATGATGGAAACTATTTAACTGCTGTTTCAAGTTTAAGCTTTGAAGAATTGATTGAAAAGTTTAAAAAAGGAAATAGAAATAAGAATTTCTTTCAAAAATAATATATTAATAGAACAGATAGTAATATCTGTTTTTTCATTTACTATTTAAAGAGAATATACATAAATTAATTTAACAAATATTTTTAAATGAATTATAATTAATGTGAGGAGATTGATTTTATGATTAAGAGTGTTAAAAATCTTAGTTTTTCATTAATAAAGAGAGAACATGTTTATGATAAATATTTAGAGGAGATAAGAGAGTATTGGGATTTCTTTTTTAGTAAGCATCCTACCACTTTTGATGGTGATGTTTTATCTGTTTTTAATATTGAAGAAGAAAATTTAGACTTTAAAGTAAATATGGAACTTATTAAATATTCTTATATAGTTTATGCTCAAAGATATGGAAAGATTAAAACACGTTCACTTTTTTCTTCTGGATATATTATTACTAGTGATAATTATATAGGGCTTGTGGTAGATCAAAGAAATAGAATAGATTTGGTTGGTGGAATGGCTTCTTTAGAAGATATTTCTAACAATGAATACAGACCAGAAAAGTGTTTAGCACGAGAAGTTAAGGAAGAAATTGGAATGGATTTGTTTTCTAATAATACTAAAGTTACTTTGAAGTATTTTAATTATCCTAGTAAAAAAGAAAATGAAAAAAATCATTATCCAGTTGGTTTAATATATGAGATTAAGACTGATTATACTATGAAAGATATTAGAAAAATTTTTGATAATACCAAACGTGATGGTGAAATTAAGGATATCATTTTTTTAGAACATGATAATTATAAAATACTAAAAGGATATCGTAAGAGAGATTATTTAGATGAATTATTATCTTTGATTTAAAATATTATATTGCTATGTATATTTGACATATTACTTTAAATGGATATAATAATTTCCTGTTGGGGGAATTAATTTATGAATGATGATCAGAAAAGATTAACAGTAATGCAAATAAGCAAATATAATTCAGAAATAAGTGAGTTTGAAAAAAAATCTGAGAATAATAAGTGGTTTGTTTATGGAAGTATTGTACTTTTCATTATAACTTCATCAATGGAGACTGGTGCTAATTTACCTTTTGAAGCACAGTGTGTTGTTGATATTTTAAAATACTTGGGAGTAATCTGTGGTATAGAAAACGTTAGAAGAATGATTGGTAATATGGCTAGAAAAGTCGGATTAGAAAATCTGGTTGAGCAACTTGAATATCAAATGAAATTTGATGATATGGCTGATGATTTTAATAAAAATGATAGAGGACATAGTCTATGATAGATATTAAAGATGTTCTTACATTAAGTGATGGCAATCAATATGGGGTAGTTAGTAAAGCAATTAAAGATAATAAAACCTATTATTATTTGATGGATATAAATGATAATTCGAATATTAAATTTTGCTTCGAAGATAGAGTTGGGGATAGAATTGATTTAATAGAAGTTTCTGACGAAAAACTTATTAAAAAACTACTTCTGTATTTTTCTAAAAACGTTAGAGATAATTATTAATATAAAGGCTTTTTTAAGTCTTTTTTTGTTATAACTTTATATGGTATAATTCTTTTAGGATGTGGTAAAGATGGAGTTGGAGAAAATTAGAGAATTATTGAATGAATTTAAAAATAATAAAAAAGCAATTATTGAATTAAGTAAATATGATATTGATTCTATTTTAGATGTTGCTTTTGAAGAAAAAATGTATGATGTTATATTAGAACTTTTTAAACCTCTTGAGATTGATGGAGAATTTAGAATGTTTTTTGATATTTTTTCTTATCTTTCACCAATTAGTATTGAACTTCCCAATTTTTTAAACAGGTTTGATGTATCTAAAGAAGAAAAGGAAAAAATTGTTAAATCTTTATATGATATTGATATGGATAAAGTTGGAAGAATGAAAATTGGTAATTCATTACCTAGAGAGATATCTGGTTGGGGTCATCCTGTTTTAAACATTGAAGATGTTATTTATTATGCAGAACCAGCTTGTCTTAAATCAATGATTTATTGTTTTAATAATAATATTAGAACGACTATGAATGATACTGAATGTGTTAGAGGTGAAGCAAGGGATAATGGTGTATGTTGTTTATGGATTGATTATGATGGTTTAAGTAATGAGAATAAGGAATATGCTGATAGCTTGATAGAAGATGGAAAGGCTCACTTTGTTGATAGAGAACATGTTAAGACTATTTGTATTGAAGTTCCTTGTAGTAAAGATGAAACTATTAATGAAGTAAGTCAAAAACTGGAAGTTTTAGTAAATGGTTTTGTTAAGCAACCTATTTTATATGGTTTTTGGACTATGGATGCTTTTTTGATAAAAATGAGAGATATTATAAGAAAAGGAATTCTTTATGGAGAGACTATTCCTTTTTCTGATGATACATATGATGAACTTTGCTATCAACTTATAGATAATGGTACTGTTAAAGAGAATAGCAATGGTGATGCAGAAATAGATGATGGAAGACTGTTTTTACTTGATGATTTTATTGACGAGATTCTTAAGTATCCTAATATATTTCAAACATATATAGATTATTCTGGATTTTATTATGATAAAGAAGAAGATAAGGTGTGGGAATCAGAATTGCTATTTAATAAATATAAAGCGTCATTAGAAGAATCTCTTCCAAAAGGAAATAAATTATAGTTTTATGTGTGATATAATAAACGTTTAAGAGGTGGTTTTGTGAAAAATATTTATTTAATCACTTCTTCTAGTTATCGATTATTAGAAGAGGAAGTTAAGAAAATAGTTAAAGATAATCCATATACTAGTTTTGATTTAAATTATCAGACTATGGATGATGTGTTGGATGAAGCTAATTATTATTCTTTATTTGATGAAAAAAAATATTTGGTTGTTAAAAATGCCTCTATATTTGCTGTTAGTAGAAAAAAAGATGAAGAGGATACAGTTAGTAAAAAAGATGAAAAACTAATTAGTTATTTGGAATCACCAAATCCTAATACTATTTTGATATTTACTTTGAATGGTAATGCAGCTGGTAATAAAAAGATTGTTAAAACTATTCAAGAAAAATATGATTATATTAAACTAGCTGATTTAAAGATTAGTGAAATACAATTAAAAATAGATGAGTTGTTTAAAAGTAATGGATATAAGTGTAGTAAAGATATTCAATACTATATTATTAATAATTCTTTAAATAATTATGATTTGTCTTATAACGAAGTGGAAAAGATAAAGCTATATTATGGTAAGGGATGCGGAGTAAAACTTGAAGATGTAACTAATATTATTAGTAGAAGTGTGGAAGATAATAATTTTAAATTTATTGATGCTGTTATTTCTAAGAATATTAGGGAATCATTTAAAATGTATGATGATTTAATGCGTCAAAAAGTTGAACCTAATATGTTACTAGTAATGCTTTCTAAGGAATATCGTAATATGCTTATGGTAAAGAAGATGGGATCTTCTAATAAAGATTTAGCTACATTATTGGGATTTAGATATGATTTTCAATTAGATAAAACAATTAAGAATTCTTATAATTATGATGCTTTGCAATTAGAAGATTATTTAGTTTATTTAGTAGACTTAGATTATAAAATAAAGAACAGCATTATTAATAATAAGAGAGCTTTAGAATTATTTATTCTATATGTATGCAAATAAAAAAGGTATTTTATATACCTTTTATTTTTTTGCTAATTCTAAGATTTTTTCTGTGTTTTTAAAACTTAGTTTTGCTATTTCTTCTAAGATTTTTTTGCCGTGTTTTTTAACTAGGTTAGCTCCGACTTCATCTACCATATTAGAAGCACCTAATGGCATGATAATACCAAACTTTTCACCTAAACTTTTCATTTCTTTTAAGAAAATATATCGACTTATAATTGATGATGCAGCAACACTTAAACATTGGTCTTCTGCTTTTGTAATGAATTTAATGTTTTTAACTTTTTCTGGAACTTCTTTAAGATGTGCATAGTAACTTTTTTCATTCTCAAATTGATCTACAACGATATATTTATATGAAACATTTTCTTTTTTTATTACTGATAATAAACATTTGTTATGCAAGATTGCTTTTATTTTGTTCATATTAGTATCTGTTGAATGATATGAATTATATTCTTTATTAGATAAAACTATTGTTGTATGAGGTATTTTTTTTATTAAGTCAGGTGCGATTTCTTTAATTTTATCATCTGTTATTTTTTTTGAATCTCTAACACCTAGACCTTCTAAGTATGGAATATTTTCTTTTGAAACATATGATGCTGTTACAACTAATGGGCCAAAGTAATCACCAGTTCCAACTTCATCAGATCCTACACTGGATTCATTTATAAAAATCTTTTTTTCTTCTTTTTTATCTTTATCTTTTTTGTCTTTTCCGTTAGTGTCAATTATCTTATTATTTAATACTCTTTCTTGTTCAGTCCAGTAACTTGCTTCTATATCTGCACCGATTCCTTGAAACATTACTTTTCCTGATTCATATAGTGTTGTAACACAATCGAAGTCTTTTACTTGAAAAATAGCATATGGTGGAGTTTTTTCACACTTCATTGGTTCGTAGTGTTCAATCATCATTTGCTTTACATTGTCACTTACTTTAAAAACGATAGTTATCTGCTTAGATCCGTTGTTTTTCATATAAACACCTCTTACTAATATTATCATATTTTGTATACAAAATCATCTTTATTGTATTATAATTAATAATAGGAGTGGTATAGATGAATTTAATGAGTTTAAATTTAGATTTTACTAATTTAAGAGTTGCTATTGTTAATATAGTAATAATTTTGCTTGTTGTTTTGGCAACTATGGATGGGTATAAGAAAGGTTTATTTGAAAGTGTAGTTAAATTCTTGGGATTTATTATTGCTTGTGTTGTTGCTTTTGCTTTTAAGAATAAGTTATCTGTTTTAATGTATACTTATCTACCATTTTTTAAGTTTGGAGGAGCAATAAAAGGAGTTACAGCCATTAATATCTTATTATATGAATTAATAGCTTTTATAATAATTTATATAGTTGCTATGCTCGTTATTAACTTGTTAATTAAGATGACAGGCCTTATTGATAAATTAGTTAAAGCAATTCCAATTATTGGTTTTGTTGATCAATTACTTGGTGCTGTTGTTGGATTTATTGATGCTATAGTAGTTTTGTATTTAGTAATATTTATCTTTAAGTTTGGTTGTAATATGTTTGGATTCTATGTTAGACCATCTTTAGCTGATAATATTATGGAAATACCAATATTAAATGATAAATTTGGTAGTTCTATAGATGCTTTTGATGATATTATTGCATTAAAAGATGATTATAATTCTTCAGAAAAGGATGAATTTAATAATAAAGCGATTAAGATACTTTTAGATAAAAAAGTTATTACAAAAGAAAATCTTGATGTATTAATCAAGAAGAATAAAATTAGTTATAATCCATAAAAAAATACATCGTTATGATGTATTTTTATTTTCCTTTTTTTAAACTTGGATCGTTAGCATATTCTTTAGCAGCCAGATAGTATTTATCTATAGCAGGATTATATCTATTTTCTTCAGTATAACCTAATTTGGTTTTCAATTTTTCATCTATTGTAATCATTAGAGTAGGATCAATTATATTTCCATTAAACGAAATCCAAGTGTGTCTTCCATCTGGAGAGTTTTTGGTTCCTTTTAAGATATCTAGTGTTCCACCACAAATATCTATGTTATTCATTGAGTAACTAATTATTTTAGACATAATTGTACAATTGCCTAGGTTTGCTCCATCAATAAATAATTGTATTGGTTCGAAAGGAGCTCTAATATTTTGTTCGCAGACTTTATCGAATAAGTCTCTTGGGAATTTTCTAATTAAACCATTTTCGATACCGATTTTTACTATTTCTCTAAAACGTTTTTCTTCTATTAGTTTTTGCTTTAAAATGTCAAAGCATTTAAAATCCATTAAATCACTATCTATTAATGCTTCTAATATTTCTTGTATTTCTGTTTCCATATATGATACCTCTTAATTTTAGTATAAGTATTTATTTCTAGTTTGCCAATCTTTTTTACTATTATTTACAATTTGTTTTTGTTTTGTTATATATAAAGTGAGGTGATGTTAATGGAATTAACAGAAGTAATTAAAGATAGAAGAAGTATTCGAATGTTTAAGGGAGAAGCAATTGATTCTAAGATATTAAATGATGCAATTAATTATGGAATATTGGCTCCAAGTGCTCATAATAGACAACCTTGGAAAGTTAGGATTGCAACAATTGATGAAAAGAATGCAATTAGTGATGCTTTATACAAAAAAACCAAAAATATTCCTAATCATACTGGTCCTCATACTGCAGGTATTATTAAAGAGGTTCCTTCTTTATTAGTAATATTTATAGATAATCAAATAAAAGAGAATAGGGAACATGATATTATCTCTATTGGAGCTTTTATAGAAAATATTATTCTTTATTTAACTGACTTAGGTTTAGGTACATTATGGATTGCCAATACTGATAATATTAAAGAAGAAATCAAGAAGATATTAGATACTGATTTAGAGTGTGTTTCTTGTATTGGAGTAGGTGAAAAGAATCAAACTCCTAAACCTAGACCTAGAAAAGACATTGAACAAATAATCATATAAAAAGACCTTTTAAAGGTCTTTTATTGCTTCTTTAGCTGCTTCTAAATATGCTCTAAGTAAATTGCCAGCACCTAATTTAGTACCACCAAAGTATCTTACTACTACGACAAGTATATTTTTTAAATTACGCATTTCAAGGAGATTATAAATTGGCAATCCTGCTGTATTGGTAGGTTCTTTGTCATCACTTTTACCTGCGGTATTAGATAAGATATAAGCATATGGAGCGTGTCTTGCTTTTTTATGTTCTTCTTTTAGACTTTCTAGGATTTGTTTTACTTCTTCAATAGTTTCAACTTCGTAAGCATAACCTAGAAATTTTGATTTTTTAATTTCTATTTTTGATTCATTTATTAGTTTCATAGACATCACATAGTTATTATACCATATTTATGTTATAATTCTTATAGCTTGGAGGGATTCTTATGTATAATGTTTTATTTGTTTGTTATGGCAATATTTGTAGAAGCCCGATGGCTGAAATGATTTTTAAAGATCTTATTTATAAGAACAGTAAAAGATATTTAATTACTTGTGAAAGTATGGCTACTAGTATGGAAGAGTTAGGTAATGATATATATCCTAAAGCAAAGAAAAAATTAGAAGAGATGAATATACCTGTAGAAAGACATATTGCGCGTCAATTTAAAAAAAGCGATTATGATAAATACGACTTAATAATAGTTTTTGAAGAAAGAAACAGAAGAGATATAATCAACATAATTTCAGAAGATGTTGATAATAAAATTCATTTAATATTAGAATATACAGATAATTTAAAAGATATAGATGATCCTTGGTATACTGATGATTTTGATATTGCATATGATGAAATTAATAAAGGTTGTTTAGGATTATTTAATTATTTAGTAGAAATGGGGAATAAAGATGAAGTTTAAGGAAAAGTTATCTTTGGTTCCTCATAAACCTGGTTCTTATCAAATGAAGGATAAGAATGGTGTAATAATTTATGTTGGTAAAGCTAAGGATTTAAATAAAAGATTAAGTTCTTATTTTAATAGAACACATACCGGGAAGACTGCTAAAATGGTTTCTTTAATTGATGATTTTCAATATGTTGTTGCTTCTTCAGAGTTAGAAGCCTTTATTATTGAAATTAATTTGATTAAAGAATTTAAACCAAAATATAATATTATGCTTATGGATGATAAGAGTTATCCTTATATTGAATATATTTCTAAACCTTATCCGAGGTTAAAAATAAGTAGATATTTAAATATACGTAAAAGAGATAAGAAGATGTTATTTGGTCCTTATCCTAATGCATTTGCAGCTAAGAAAATAGTAAATTTGATTAATAGATTATATCCTTTAAAAAAGTGTGAAGGAAATCCAAAAGAATTATGTCTTTATTATCATATAGGAGAGTGTTTGGGATATTGCGTTAACAAAGTAGATAAAGCTAAAGTAGAAGAGATGGAAGAGGAAATATTATCTTTTTTAAGAGGAAATGATGATATTTTAAGAAATAAGATACTGGATAAGATTAATCAATATAGTGAAACTTTAAATTTTGAGATGGCGTTAGATTTGAAAAAAGAATTAGAATACGTAGATATTGTTCTTTCTAAACAAAAAGTTGAATTACATGATTTTGTTAATCGTGATGTTATTTCTTATTATGTAGATAATGGTTATATTTCAATTGAAATATTATTTATTCGTAATGGTAAATTATTGAATCATAAAAATGTTATATATCCATTAAATTTAGATATTGAAGATGAAGTGGAAAATTATGTTGCTCAATTCTATATGCGTAATGAGATTCCTAAAGAAATCTTAATTCCTGAAGAATTGAATAGAGATAATATTGCTAGTTTAGTTGAAACTAATATTCTTGTTCCTCAGAAGGGAAATAAAAAAGGTTTACTTAAAATGGCATATGATAATGCTAAATTGAATTTAAAGAATAAGTTTGCTTTAATTCAACATGATGAAGCTCGCACAGTTGATGCTAATGAAGAACTAAGACAATTATTAAATTTAGATTCTTTAGATAGAGTTGATGTTTTTGATAATTCAAATCTATTTGGTAGTTTTGCCGTTTCTGGAATGGTTGTTTATATTGATGGTAAACCAGCTAAGAATGAATATAGAAAATATAAAGTCTCTTTAGATGTTAATGATGATTATAATACAATGAAAGAAATACTTTATCGAAGATACCAAAGAGCTTTGGTTGAGAAGAGTAGTTTACCTGATTTAATTATTGTTGATGGTGGTGAAAATCAGATTAGGGCAGCTTTAGATACGCTTTCTTTATTGCGATTAAATATTAAAGTAGTTGGTTTAAAGAAAAATGATAAACATCGTACTAACGATTTAATTGATAGTGATTTAAGTGTGATTCCGTTAGATAGAACTAGTAATGTGTTTCATTATTTAACGAGAATGCAAGATGAGGTCCATAGATTTACAATTAATTATCATCGTAGTTTAAGAAGTAAAGGTAGTATAAGTAGTATTTTAGATGATATAGAAGGAATTGGACCTACGAGAAAGAAAGCTTTGATAAAAAGATTTGGTAGTGTTTTAAAGATGCAACAAGCTGACGTTTCAGAACTTAGTGAGATTATACCTGAAGATGTTGCTTTAAACCTTAAAAAGTATTTGGATGAAAAGTATAATAATAAAGATTAAAATAGACATAATTTGATGTCTATTTTTTCTTGTTTATAATAGTTAAATATTGTATACTAATGATAGTAGAATAAAATAGGAAAAGTAGTGATTGATGTGGAATTAACTTATAAATTTAATAATGATGAGAAGAAAATTGCTATTAATAAAGCTGATTATTTAGATCCTGATTATATTGAGGTATATAGTCGTGAAGGAGATAGTGTTTATGTTAAAGATGGTGAGTATGTTTATATTAACCAATTATTAAAAGAGTCAGCTAATGGTATTAAGTCATATGCAACTATATCTGGTAATGTTGAGTATAAAGATAGTGTTATTAGAGTTATTAATGATCACACTAATTCTTCATTCGTTAGCGAAGATGCCTTAGAGTCTATTGAAGATGTCAAAAAAGAATATATTATTAAGGCATGTGAAGGCCTTGGTATTGATTATGAAAATAAATTAATAGTAAATAAGTTAAAAGATCCTTCTAAAGTATTAGTTGTTAATGCTTTAGATGTAGAACCATACCAATTTAATAGTAACTATTTAGTTCAAGATAATATTACTAATTTATTAGACACAATGAATTTAATATCTAAGAAATTTAATATTAATGCTCATTTGTTATTGTCTAAATATGATGATAATAATGTTGATGCTGTAAATAAAGTAATAGATCGTTATCCTGATATTAATTTTAAAGTTATTCCTGAAGTATTCCCTAATAATACAAATCAGGTATTAGCAAATAAATATTTTGATAATTATAGATTTGAAGATATTTTGTTTTTGGACGCATTTGCATTATATAAAATATTTGTTGCTGTTAAAGATGGATTACCTGTAACAGAAAGATATATAACTGTTTGTTATGAAGGTGCTAATAAGGTGTTTGTTGTAAAAACGAAATATGGTGCTAATGTTGGAGAAATGCTAAAAAAAGGCATTAATGATCCTTTAGAAGATGTTGATATATATTTGAATAACTTTATGAGAAAAGTTGTTTGTCCTAATATTGATAGTTTAATTGTTACAGATAATATTAAAAGTATTTTTATATTCCCACATAAAGATGTAATACCTTCTAAATGTATTAAATGTGGTAAGTGTATTGATGTTTGTCCGATTGGAATTAATCCTCTTGCTAAGAAATTAGATCCTAATTGTATTAGATGTGGACTTTGTAATTTTGTTTGTCCTGCTAATAGAAATTTAATTGATAGAGATAAGGAGTAGGGTTATGAAAAAAGGATTTTTGAAAGATAATAAGATATTTAAAATTAATTTATTTTATGTATTAAGTTTATTGCCTGTAATTATTTTTGCTTATTATAAAAATGGAATTATTCCTGCTCAAAAAGGAAGTATACCTTTTTGGTTTGGTACACAATATATTGTTATTCCAATTGTTGTATTATTTTTAAGTTATGTCTTTGAAGTATATTACTATACTGTAATAAAGAAAGAAGAAGGATTAACTAGTGTTTATAATTCTATTGCTCCTTTTGTTAATGTTCTATGTTATTTGGTTACTGCACCAATGCATAAATTATTTATTACAATACCAATAATGGTAATAGTTGATGTTGCATTAAAGTTTATTGATAGTAAGGTTACTATTAACCAAGTTGCTTTATATAAATGTATTATATTTGGTATTTTTATGCTAATGGGAGTTAAAGGTTATGCTAATTATTATGAAGCAACTTTAGATGAAGTAGTTACTAAACCATCTTTGTTATTCCTAGGTATGGGTAAAGGTGCTATTGGTGTTACTTCTACGTTGTGTGCTTTAATTGGTTATTTAATATTAATGTTTAATAAGTATTATAAAAAGGAAATGCCTATTATAGCATTTTTAGGATATGCTATTGTAGCATGTGTATTATATTTTGTTGGTAAGATAGGATTCTATGATATTTTAAGGAATCTATTCAATAGTGGATTTATATTTGCTATTGTGTATGTTTTATCATTATCCAATGCAACACCGGTTGTTAGAACGGGTAGAGTATTATATGCATTCTTTATTGGTTTAATTAGTGCAATACTTATTAATATTAATGATTTCTATATTGGAGTATATATTGTTATTTTGGTAGGAAGTTTATTAGTACCTATATTTAATAAATTTAGATTTACGATTGGTAAATAAAAGGAACTTTGTTCCTTTTTTTATATGGACTTTTATTAGATAATTATATATAATTAGGTAGTTATTTGGGGTGATAATATGGATATATCAGAATTTGATTATGAGTTACCACAAGAATTAATTGCTCAAACACCACTTGAAAAGAGAGATGCTTCTCGTTTGTTAATTATGGATAAAAATACTGGAGAACTCGTTCACGAGCATTTTAACAATATAATTGATTATTTAATACCTGGCGATGTTTTAGTTTTAAATGATACAAAAGTTATTCCAGCCAGATTAATTGGTGTTAAAGAAGAAACAGGCGCTGTTATTGAAATATTATTACTAAAAGATTTAGGTAGTAATAAATGGGAATGTCTTTCTAAACCA
>JAEEGL014462316.1_pt1 | contig 35757 bp, 30 predicted proteins | sample 9134231 | NCBI WGS metagenome assembly JAEEGL01 (sample SAMN16246548, study PRJNA631951) | gut metagenome | biome: gut microbiome; feature: rumen; material: fiber-attached | host: Bos | place: Iran: Karaj | collected 2018-10
AGGAGACTTTAAATATTGTGTAACTGTAGATGGCAGTGGAAACATAACAAAAGTAGAAGCAACAAATGGAACATTTAAATATGAAAGTAATGTCATTGCTAATAATGCAACTATTGAGAATGTTAGTGAAGTAGAAGAAGGGTATGAACTTAGTTGTGCTAGTTCTTCTACTGCAAACCAATATGTATATTTCATAGGAGTGAGTGATGTCAATCGTATTGGGGATACATTAACTGTAAATAACACAGATACATTTGATAATTATACTGATGCAATAAACAAAATAAGCGGCAAAGTATTTGCAGCATATAAAGTTGATGAAAGCAATAAAATCATTGAATCATATATAGGTTTTGTATTAAATAATACTGTATATTATTTACAGGGTGGGAATAATGGTAGTTCATATTCCACAAACAAAGCAACATTAAATTCTGCATTTGGAAGCAGTAACTGTTCATTAACTTCAGATGATACAGTAGATGAAATTTATGAATGTAATATTGTTTCACTACATATTACGGCTTATGCAAATGTTGAAGACGGTGTATTTGCATATAACTATGGTGAAGGTGACTTGGGGATAAATTGTACAGTTTCAAAAAATGGTGATTCTTACTGTAGCCCCGGTATTAAGTAATGAAAGATATTTCAATATTAAATGATAATAAAAGAGGATTAATTATCCTCTTTTTTTTGTAAGCTTCTGTAATCAACTTTTCCAATAGCGGTTTTAGGAATCATTTTTCTAAATTCATATTCACTTGGTACTGCATATCTTGCTATGTTTTTAAAGCAATATGATTTTATTTCGTTTCTTATTTCAAATGTATCTTCAATTCCTTCTTTTAATACTATTACTGCTTTAGGTGTTTGATTTTTTATTTTATGTGGAACTGCTACTACTGTACAAGAATCTACATATTTGCACTTTGAAATTATATCTTCTAACTCGATTGGATAAATGTTGTATCCATTGGATATTATCATTCTTTTTAATCTAGATGAGTAATAGAATAAACCATCTTTTGTCATGTAGCCAAGGTCACCAGTATGTAACCATATTTTTCCATCATTATGAACTATAAGTGTTTTATTTGTTTCTTCTTCTTCATTTATATATCCCATCATAACAGTAGGACCACTTATACATATTTCACCAATATCTTCAGGAGTTTTTTCTATATCTGAGTTAGGCTCAAATATTTTAATCATTGTATCCGGATTAGGTACTCCTAAAGCACCTTTGTTTGCATATTTTTCATCAATTGGAGCAGTGCTACAACTAAATCCAGTTGCTTCTGAAAGACCATATCCAATCTTTATAACAGCATCACTTCCGTGATCATGTAAGTATTTTTCCATTTCTTTTTTTAGTTCAGGGGATAAATAGTCTCCTCCAACAACTAATACTTTAATATCTTTAAATGCTGTTTTACCGGGGTCTTTATCACTAAGTGTCATTTTAAGTAGTGATGGAACTGCTGGATACACACTTGATTTATATTTTTTTAATTCTTTATTAATTTTTTTTGTATTTAATCTTGGAACTATTAAACTAGTCATACCCCCAATAAATCCAGAGTGAACTCCAATAGAAAGTCCAAAAACATGGAATATAGGAAGCGCTGATAAAAGTGTATTTCCAGGAACTGCTTTATCACAAACGTTTATTGTTTGAAGGGCCATAGCATTAAAGTTCATATTTGAAAGTATAATACCTTTAGGTTTTCCAGTAGTACCTCCACTATATATTATTGCGGCTGGATCTTCATTCTTTCTTTTAACATAAGCGTCCTTTTCAGTTTTATATGATAAGAATTTTTCCCATGATATCATTCCGTCTTCTAGTTTTAAATTCTTACGTTCTTTTATATTATATAGTGTTCTTAATAATCCCATTAAACTTGCATTAGATGGAACCATTATAAAATGTTTTACTTTTATATGTTTTGCTTTTGGCATTGATGCATCTGAACAAAATAGAACTGAACTATTTGTTTCTTTAAGTGCTCTTTCTATTTCGGCAGTTGTTGAAAGTGGATGCACTATATTAGCAATCGCACCAATTTTGTTAATAGCATAAATTAATGCAAAACTTTCTGGTGTATTTGGTAAACATAAAGTAACACATTCATTTTCTACAATATTAAATTGTGTAAGTGCATTAGCAATTTTAGCTATTTTTTTCATGAATGATTTATAAGTTGCTTCAGTATTGTAATATTTATATGCTATTCTAGATGAATTTCTTAAAGCGCTTTCTTCTAAATAATCATACATGCTTCCATTAAAGTAATTTAATGTATCAGGCATACCTTGATAATATTTAATCCAAGGTCTTTCTTTATCAGTTTTATCTTTTTTTACATATTTTAATAATTTATTAATATAATCATTTACTATTCCCATTTTTTACCTCCCTAATAACTATATTTATTATAGCATATTTTATAATATTTTTTATGATATAATTAATTTATGAAGAAGAATTATATTAAAATGAATGAAGGAAATATATTATCACTTGGGAATATTATTAATACAATTAAAAGTATTGCTGATAATAAAAATGCATCTCAAAGTGAAATTTTCTCTTGTCTTTTTAATACTAATAATATAAATAATACAACTATTAATAATTATTGTATTGGATATAGATCTATTCCTCTTGAATATAAGCAAATGTATAAAAATATGTATTTTAATAAAGATATGTTTTTAGATATATTTACGTCTATTATAAATATACTTGATAATAGAATTTATTCTAAGGATATTGATGTTATTAATTCAAATAATAAGTTAAAAGATGTAATTAATTCCTTAATACTAGTGTGTAAGAAAGATAAGAATATAAAGAAGTCATTTATTGATAAAATTAAATCATTAAATAATTATGATGCCTTTATGGAATTATTATATTATGGAATAGTTGAGAATAATCAGCCTATATATAAACAAGATATTAACATTAAAATTAATAAATCTGAGTTAGATGAATATTTAAAAGTTAAATTATATTATGGGCAAAGTTATATTAGTTCATTAATTACTTTATCTAAAAAGGAAAATATGTATGCATGTGCAGAACTTGGATCACTAGAGTTTGATGGTCTTGTTAGTGGTGAAAAAGATTATAATAAGAGTTTTGAATATTATATAGAAGCAGCTAATAAAAATCATCCTAAGGCTTGTTGGATGGTTGCTAATTTGATGCTTAGTGGCAAAGTTAAGATGGACTTTGACACGATGTGGAATTATTTAAATAAATCAATTAAACTTGGTAGTGCAGCGGGATATAATACAATGGGTCTTTGCTATTTAAAAGGAATTAATCCTGAAAATAAAATAGATATTAATGAAGCAAAGAAAAACTTTATTATTGCTAGTGAATATGGTTATGTTTATGCATTTAATAATCTTGGAAAGATATATGAAGATGAAGGAAATATAGAAGAAGCATACAAATACTATAAGATAAGTGCCGATATGAATGAAAGTTGGTCACTTAATAAAATGGGTGAATACTATAGAAAAATGGGGGACTTTAAAACAGCATTTATGTATTACAATAAAGCAATAGATTCACCAATTAATGAAGTTAATAAATTTGCTTATTATAATTTGGCAAAATATTATTATGAAAAAGGTAATATTTGTGCTAATATAGATATAGATAGTAAGAAAGCAAAAGATTACTATAATAAAGCGGGTATAAAAGAATAAAAGAGGTACATTATGGAAACGGTTTTATATTATAATGGAAATACTTATGAGAAAAAGATAAATGAATTAAAGTCAAAATTAAAAGGTGCATCTGAAGAAGAAAAAGTATTTTTAGAAAGAGATATTAAGAACTATGAATATGGTTTAAAAGGTGAAGAAAAGATACTTTATGAGCTTAAGAATAGTCATGTACCAATGTATATTCTTCATGATTTGAATTTATCTTATAAAGATTATAATGCTCAAATAGATTACATAATAATAACCAAGAAGAACTGTTATGTCCTTGAATGTAAAAACTATTTTGGAAATATATTAATAGATGAAGATGATGATTTTTATAGAATAGTTAATGGAGAAAGATTTAGCGTTTATAATCCAATTACTCAATTAAATAGGCATATAGATATTATTAAGGAATTTGTATATGATCAAAATGGCTTTATAGGAAAGAAACTTGTTCAATATGCTTTTAATACATATTATAGAGGATGTGTTGTTATAGCTAATCCTTTATCTCAAATTATATTTAAAAGTAAAAATAATAATATTAAAAATAAAGTAGTTAGATTAGATAAATTAGTAGATTATATTAAAAAAGAAGAAAAGAGTTCTAAAAATCTTTCTGATAATGAAAGAGAAATAAAAGAATTTGCAGATAAAATATTATCATTAAATGTTGAAAATGATATTAATGATGAACTAAATGAAGCAACTATTGAAGTACAAAAAGATATATATGATTTAAATGTTATTTTAACTAATAAATTAAAGAAATATAGATTTAATAAAGCAAAGAGTCTTAATTATAAACCATATTTTATATTTACTGATAAAACTTTAAATGATTTAGTCAAAAAGAAACCATCTACATTAGATGAATTAAAGAAAATGAGTGGTTTTTCTACTATTAAAGTTAATAAATATGGAAAAGAAATATTAAAAGTTATAAACAATTAAAAAGCATGGATTATTCCATGCTTTTTGTTATGCTTAATAATTGAATAACAACATATTATGTGATATTATATATATAAGAATATATATAATGTAAGGAGTTTTTTTATGTACAAAAATATGATAAAATCATCTATAATTGTAGTTATGTCAGTATGCTTAATTATGATATGTTTAAACGTATCAGCAAAAGGAAATGAAATTAATAATATATTATCACAGAAGGATTATTCTAATCTTCCTGATGAAGCAAAAGAATATATAAAAGATGCTTATGAGGAAACAGGAAATATTATACTTACAGAAAAGAATAAGAAAGAAAACGTTCCTTACTTAAACCCAAAATATGTTGAGTATTTGGAATTAACTGATGAAGAAAAGGAAAAGATCGAATTCGTGCCGGAGACTTTTATTTTAGATTATGTAACAAATTCAAGTTATTCAAATTCTTCTTTTCCAACATCTTATGATTTGAGAACTGTTAATGGAAAAAATTTTGTTACTCCAATAAAAAATCAAGGTTCTACTGAAATATGTTGGGCATTTGCCTCAATTGAAAATGTTGAGACTTTATTATTGAAAAATAGTGGACAATCTTATAGCGATTCAACTCCAAAATTTTCTATTAGACAAATAGATTATGCAACAGCCACTGATAAGCTTATCGAAGATTATACCAGCAGTGCTGTTTGTACACCTACAACTTGTAGTTACTATGTTTGGGAAAATACCGATAATGGAAGCAGAAAACTTGGCAAAGGTGGTAACTTTTTTACATCATCAATTATAATGGCAAATGGCTTAACTCTTGTCGATGAGTCTGTATTGCCTTGGAATGAAGATGATGTTGGGCGTTGGCCAAAAGAAATTTTTAGTTATGATAATTCTCAATATGAAGTTAATTCTACTATACAAATGCCTACTATAAATGAGGATCATGCTCCTGTAGGCTTGATTAATAACTATGTTAGTGATATTAAAAGATATATGATGCAATATGGTGGCCCTTTTGTAGGAACATATTCACCAACTTCTACTTGCGGTTTCGAAAATATAGATGGAACAATAGCTATGAAAACTGATGATTGTGCTAATGATACCTCTAATAGAGATAAAGGTCATGCAATGCAAATTATAGGTTGGGATGACAACTATGAATACTCTTACTGCGATGACGGCACTAAACATTATGCTGTGGAAGACAATAACTGTACATCTGGAGAATTAACTCAAGGAAAAGGAGCTTGGATATTAAGAAACTCTTGGGGCGAAGATACAGAAGAAGGTAATATTTATAAATATGTTTACTTAACATATGATTCAACGCGACTTTCAATTGGTTTCACAACATCAGTTTCTAAGATGGAAAACCGTACTTGGGATAACAATTATCATTCAAATCCTTGGATTGATAGCGATGTTTCAAATGGTATGATGAGCATTGGTCAACAAACAAAGAAATTTGATATACACAATAATAAACCAGAAAAAATAGAAAAAATTAAATTCATTGCTGCTTCCAAAAATGGTAGCTACACATTATCAATTGATACCGGAAAAGATGTGTACAATAATATTGCGACAATTAATAGTGAAGAGGTAGGTATTTATACAATAGATCTATCTAATAAAAATATAGTGATAGATAATAATAATTTTACGGTGACTTTTACTGGCAATAATAATTCGAAATTTTATAATGATTCAATATCTATTTTTACATCTAATGTTGATAGTTCGCCTTATGCTATAACTTATTCGCCTAGTGCTTATAATTCAGCTATGCCTATATCTGGCACAAACCCATTATATGTTAGTGGTGATAATTATTGGTATTTAACTGTTAATACATATTTAAAAAATATACCATCAAATGCAGATTTAACTTATAGAATTAAAAAGGATGATGGAGTTATAGCGACTGAAAGACAAATTGCTGATTTTAAAAAGACGATAATAAATGATTTTGGCGAGGCAAAATTTAGTGGATTTTATTCATCATCAAATAGTTATTTCAGCACAAGTGAAGCTTACGGAAAAACTTATACATTTGAAGTCGTTTATGATGATATAGTAGTAGATTCTTTTCCTATTAAGTTTAGTGGTAAAGGTGAAACTACAAAATCAAATATTAGGTTGTATGCAAATAATGGAACTGATTATTACTATGATACTCAAATAACAGATAAAACTACATCTACATTTAAATTAAGTAGCATTAATTCAAAAAACTTCTATAACAATGGATATTATATAACAAGTTGGAATACTAAGGCAGATGGCACAGGTGAGTCATATAGTGTTGATGAGGCTGTGTCAATATATCATGATATGGAATTATATGCACAATGGTCTAATGAAACTCTTGATGTAAAATTTAATTTTAAGTGTAAGTATTCTGATAATTGTAGTGGAACTATGAATTCTATTACAGTTGATATAAACGATAATATAACTTTCCCTGAAAATAGTTTTACAAAAGATGGTTATAAATTTACAGTTTGGGCAATTGATGATCGAAATAATAATGAACTTAAACTATACGAGCAAGAAAAAAGATCTGTTTCACAAATATTAAGAACATTACAAATTTCATATAATCAAGGATATTTCGTATTTAATAATATGGAAATTGAAGTAGATGCATATTGGTCAAATAATTCAAAAACAATTACATTTGATTCAAATGGTGGAACAGGTAATATGAAAAGTATGAACTTTGAGCCAAAAGTTATTGCTGAAACAATAGTTTCTCAAAGAATAAAAGATAATTTATTTACAAAAGAAGGTTATACATTCACAAGTTGGAATACTGCATCAGATGGAAGTGGTACTAGTTATACTAATTTCATACAAACAGAAGATGATATAATATTATATGCACAATGGGAATTGAGTAAATATCATATTACTTTTGATGCAAATGGAGGAAGTGGTACATTAGGTTCTCAAGAAGTAATTCACAATGTGTCAACAAACTTAAGTAAAAACACATATTCAAAAGAAGGATATACGTTTGTAAGTTGGAATACAGCATCAGATGGAAGTGGTACTTCATATGCAGATGAACAAAGTATATCATTAACTAATGATTTAACATTATATGCACAATGGGAAATAAATAAATATCACATTACATTCAATGCAAATGGAGGAAATGGTTATTTAGATTCTCAAGAAGTATATCATAATGTATCAGCAAAATTAAGCAAAAATACATATTCAAAAGAAGGTTACACATTTGTAAGTTGGAATACAAAATCAGATGGAAGTGGCTATTTATATGTTGATGAACAAAGTGTATCATTAATTAGCGATATCACATTATATGCACAATGGGAAATAAATAAATATCATATTACATTTGATGCTAACGGAGGAAGCGGTACATTAGAGCAACAAGAAGTATCTCATAATATAGCAACTAAATTAAGCAAAAACACATATACAAAAGAAGAATATATATTTGCTGGATGGAATACAAAATTAGATGGAAGTGGCACTTCATATGCAGATGAACAAAACATATCATTAACTGGTAATATAACATTATATGCACAATGGGTTAAAGATATAAAACCTATACAATCAGTTTCTATTATTTCAATAACTGAAAATAACAATGCAATAACACTTGAATTTAATAACGATAATAGTGTAAGAACTTATGAAATATATAGAAGCAATTATAAAACTAAAAGTTATAAAAAAATAGCAGAAACTAATAGCAATAATTATACTAATACTGGGCTAACATATGGAAAAACATATTACTATAAAGTAATTGCTAAGAATGAACTATATAAGAGTGGTTATTCAAATATAGTTAGTAAATATATTAAGCCAAATAAAACAACATTAAAAATAACAAGTGCTGGTACTAATAATATTAAAATTGCTTGGGATAAAGTTAGTGTTACTGGATATCAAATCCAAAGAAGTACTAATGGTAAAAAATGGTCAACTGTAAAAACTATTACTAAAAATAGTACGCTTTCATTTAATAACACAAGATTAAGTTCAAATAAGAAATATTATTATAGAATACGTGCTTATAAGAAAGTTAGTGGAAGAAAAATATATGGAAGTTGGAGTACTGTTGTAAGTACAAAAACTGCTCCAGTAAAACCATCACTAAAAGTAACATTAAAAGACTATAATGCAATGAATATTGCAGTAGGTAGTTCAAAAGGTGCTACTAAATATATAGTAGAAAGAAGTCTAGATGGCAAAACATATACTCTATTTGATGAAATAACTGCAAAAGCAACACTAGCTGGTTTAGATCAAGAAGCTGGAAAAACATATTACTTTAGAGTAAGAGCATGTAATTCAGAAAATAGATGTTCAAGTTGGGTAACAAAGAGTTTAAAACAAACTACTAAAGTACCATCATTTACATTAAAAACAACTTCTAAAAAAGTAACAATTACACTAACTAGTGTTAATGGTGCAGATGGATATCAAATCTATAGATCAACATCAAGAAGAGGAAAATATTCATTAATAAAAGAATTCACAACAGAAGATGAATTATTACAATATATAAATAATACTACTAAAGGAAGAACATACTATTATAAAGTAAGAAGCTATAAAATAGTAAACGAATCAAGAGTATATAGTGCATATAGTTCAATTAAAAATATTAGAAGTAAATAGGAGATAATACATTATCTCCTATTTTTTAATAATTATTTATTATTCCATGCTTTTAACTATGTCTTTAAATTCAGTACCTCTATCTTCAAAACATTTATATTGATCCCAAGATGCACATGCAGGACTTAGAAGTACTACATCATTTGGTAATGCGTTTTTATGTGCAGAAGTAAGTGCTTCTTTTAAAGTTTCATGAACTAAACATTTAATATTAATGCTATCGCAATAGTCCTTTATTCTATTATTAGTTTGACCAAAAGAGCAAACTAGCTTTACATTTTTCATATAAGGCGTTAATCCTTCAAAAGAGTGCCCTCTATCTAATCCACCAAGTAATAAGATAGTAGGCCTTTTAAATGCGGATAATGCTATTTGAGTAGAAGTAACATTAGTTGCTTTAGAATCGTTATAATAATCAACTCCATTTATAGTTTTAGTGTATTCAATTCTATGTTCAACTCCAGTAAATTCACTTAATACTTTTTTAATTACTTCATTTGAAATATTAAGTTCTTTAGCTATCATTATGGCACACATTATATTTTCATAGTTATGATTTCCTTGTAACTTAATATCTTTTGTATCTATTATTTCTTCATCATAATAATATATTTTATTATCTTTTAAGTAAGAACCATCTATTATTTCTTTTGATGAGAAATATTTTTTAGTACTCTTTATATCTTTAGTTATTCTATATGCATCATCATTACCTTTATTTATAATAGCAATATTATCTTTTGTATGATTCATAAATATTCTAAGCTTATTTTCATTATAATATTCACGTGTTTTGAACATATCTAAATGTGCTTCAAATATATTGGTTAGTACTGATATATATGGATTAAAGTCATAAAAGTCATGTAATTGAGGAACTCCTATTTCCATTACTAAGTAATCATTTTCTTTTATATCATCTATTACTTCACATAAAGGGAAGCCTATATTACCTGCTAGATGCACTTTGTCTTTAAATGCTTCTTTTAGTATTTCATAAGTAATAGTAGTGGTTGTTGTTTTTCCATTAGTACCAGTTATTGCAATTAACTTTACTCCTTTAGGTAACCAGTGATATGCCATTTCTATTTCATTAATAACTTTTATATTATGTTTTTCTGCATATAATAAGTATTTATGATCAAAATGAACTCCTGGATTTTTAACAATATAATCAAATGTTTCATCAAGTATATCATCTGGATGAGACCCAAGTACTACTTTAACCCCCAGATTTTCTAGTTCTTTAACTCTTTCTTGATCTTGTTTTTCATTAGCATCATTTAATACTATAGTGTTATTTCTTTTAGCAAGCTCTTTGGCAGCCCAGTATCCACTTCTTGCCATTCCTAGTATGAATATTTTCTTGTTTTCAAACATATAAATCATTTACTCCTTACTTTGCTTTTTATCATTTTGAAACTCTTTTTAACTGTTTCCATTAAAAATGGGAATGCTCTTAAAAGTCTTCTTGATAATATATTATTTAATAATATGTCTTTTACTTTAAGAGATATTTCTTTAGTATTATCTAGATTAATATATTTTAATAACATATTTTTAATTTTATAAATAACTTTACATGAAATAATTAAGTCAACTATAAATATAGCTAAAATAGAATAGAATATTATATTTAAAGTATTTGGATTTATTGATAAATATAGATTAGTAAAATAGTTATTAATATAGTTTATCATTAAGAAACCTAGTACTCCAAAATATAAGCAATTTCTTAAACATATTCTTCCGTTTAAATTAAATTTCATATTAGAGTAGTCCCACCATCTTGCTTTAAATAGTTTTTCTAATATATAACTAGTTAAATATTCTCCAATACTACATATTAATACTGATGCAATAAATAGAATAATTGGATTAGTTATTTTATGAAGTAATAGAATCATTGATATTGAACAAACGCCATATATTGGACAATATGGTCCGATTAAAAAGCCTCTATTTACTATTTCATGATCTTCTATAACAGTAACAATCATTTCCATTAACCATCCGAAGAATGAATATGTTATAAATAATAGAAATAATATTTTTATGTTAAACATTTTTGTCCTTCTTTCTTTTCTTGATGCCTAAGTATTGTGGCCATACACTTGGATGTAATAATACATTCATTGAACACTTTTTATCCATTAAAGATACTACCCAAGATTCTTTATATTTAGGAAATCTTATATTTAGCGGGAACATATGTCTTAATATAATATTTTCAACTCTTTCATTCATTAATTCCGGAAAATATTTATATGAATTATCTCTTGCTTCTTTAGCATGCACAAATCCATGTTTTTTAAAAAAAGATTTCTTTTCAGTATTATCTTTCCAAGGTTTATAATAAAAATCATGTAAGATACCACCTATACTTATATCTCTTTTATTAAGATTATGTTTTTTAGCAAATAAATATGATGAATAAGCAACTTTCATGGAATGTTCGTATACTGATTCGTTCTCATGATGTTCAAAGCTCTTTCTTTTTTGAAATTCCTCTGAGTTAATTATTTCATTTATATAAGATAAAAATTCATCATCATATTCCATTATTATTCCCTCTATACAAGTATATCAAATTTTATTATGTTTGTTTAATAAATATGATATACTATGTAAAGGAGGATAGATATGGAAAAATCAAAAGTTTATTTTACTAGAGATATTTCTAGTGAAGGATTAATTAAAGTATATGAAGCACTTGGAGTCAAGTTAGATGGAAAAGTTGGAGTAAAAGTTTCAAGTGGTGAAAAAGGTTCTAAAGGATATTTAAAAGCAGAAATAATTAAACCACTCGTTGATAAATTAAATGGAACTATTCTTGAATGTAATACTGCTTATCCTGGTAAGAGAACTACATTTGAAGAGCATAAAGAAGTTATTCATGAACATGGTTTTGATACCATGGGTGCCGGATTTGAAATAATGGATGAAGAAGGAGAAATGAAAATTCCTGTTAAAAATGGAAAGCATTTAAAATATGATTTAGTTGGAAGTGGCCTTGCTCATTATGATTCAATTTTAAATCTTGCTCATGGAAAAGGACATATGATGGGTGGATTTGGTGCTAACTTAAAGAATCAATCTATAGGTATAGCATCTCGTAATGGAAAAGCATATATTCACTCATGTGGACAAACTGAAGACCCTGATGAATGTTGGTCAGTTTCATATGAACAAAAAGATTTTATCGAATCTATGGCTGAAGCCGCAACAGCAGTAGCTGATTACATAAAAGATAATAACAAAAAGATAGTTTATATCACTGTAATGAATGCAATATCTTTAGATTGTGATTGTGACTGTAATCAAGGAGACCCAGTAATGAGTGATTTGGGTATTGTTGGTTCACTTGATCCAGTTTCAAATGATCAAGCATTTATTGATATGGTATGGGCATCAACTGAAGAAGGCTCTGAGTCTCTACGTGCTAGAATTGATAAACAAGTAGGAAGACATATTCTTCCATATGCAGAAAGTTTAGGACTAGGTTCTACTGAATATGAACTAATAGATTTGGATAAATAATATGAATACTTTAAAGATTAAAGGAGTTTATAAACATTTTAAAGGAAACTACTATATAGTAGAAGATATTGGATGTGACTGTGATACACTTGAAGAACTAGTAATTTATAGAGCACTTTATGGTGATAATAAATTATGGATAAGAAAAAAAGAAGACTTTTTAAGTGAAGTAGATCATAATAAATATCCAGATGTTAAACAAAAATATAGATTTGAACTTCAAGAACTAAATAAAGATTAAGTTATTAATCTTTATTTTTTATTATAAAAATGTTATTATTAATAGAGAATAAAGGGAGATAAGTATGAAAGATAAGTTGGTTTATGTTTTTGGTCATAAGAATCCAGATACTGATAGTATATGTGCTGCGATAAGTCTTTCATATTTAAAAAACAAACTTGGATATAATACAGTTCCAGCAACTTTAGGAAATATAAATGAGGAAACTAAGTTTGCTCTTAAAACATTTAAAATACATGAACCAATGCATCTAAATGATGTTAAATTACAAATAAAAGATGTTAATTATCATAAAGGTTCTTTTATAGATAAAAATGTATCTATAAAAGATGCTTTTGATTATATGAATAAGCATTCTTTAACTGGAATACCAGTTGTTGAAAATAAAAATAAATATTTTGGATATGTTTCTCTAAAAGAAATATCTAAAGAATTAATATCAGGTAATTATAATAAAATATTTACATCTTTTGGTAATTTATTAAAAACATTAAATGCTAAATGTATATTAAAGTTTGATAAAGAGATAGAAGGTAATATAGTTATTTCTTCTTCAGATGTAGATAATAAAAATATATTAATAGATGAAGGTAATACTTCTAATATTGAGAGTGCTATTAAGAGAAATGTTAAATTAATAATACTTGCTTCTAATGATGAAATAACTAAAAAGTTAATAAATGAAGCTGAAAATAATAAAGTTAATATTATATCAACTCCTTATTCTATATATGAAATAGGTAAGTTATTAACATTCTCTAATTATATTAAAAATATTATTAGAAAAAGTGAAAGTAAAACTTTTTATGAAGTTGACTATTTGTCAGAATTTTTAAAGGAAAGTAAAAAGCTTAGAAATACAAATTTCCCAATATTAAATAGCAGAGGTGAGTGTTTAGGAGTACTTACTCTTACTGATTGTAATAATATTGAAAAGAAGAAAGTAATACTAGTTGATCATAATAATTATTCCCAAAGTGTTGAAGGACTTGATGAAGCAGAAATATTAGAAGTAATAGATCATCATAATATAGGCGATATAGCTACTAAAACACCAATTAATTTCAGGAATGCAAGAGTAGGTAGTGTAAATACTATTATATATAATATGTATCTTGAAAATAATGTTAAAGTACCTGTATCTATGGCTGGGGTTATGATGAGCGCTATAATATCTGATACATTATTGTTAACATCTCCTACTACTACTGAATATGATATTAATGCATTAAAAGAATTATCAAAAATATGTGAAGTTGATTATAATGAATATGGTGTTAAATTATTAAAACAAGGTATGAGTATTAAAGGTTTATCTAATAAAGATTTATTATATAAAGACTTTAAAACATATAAAGTTGATGAATATACAATAGGTATTGGTCAAGTACTTACTTCTGATTATGAACTTATTAATAAAGATGAAATGGTTAAATTCTTAGATGAAGTTGCTGAAAATAATGATTATAAAGTTCTTACTTTATTTGTAACTGATATATTTAATAATATTTCTCATTGTTTATATAATAGTTCTGCTAAAAATATTATTAAGAGAAGTTTTGATCTAGAAAAAGTATATGAAGGAGTAGAACTTAAGAATATTCGTTCTCGTAAGATGCAGATAGCACCTTATATAATGGAAACTATTGATGATTAAAAAAATACACTTTTAAAAGTGTATTTTTATTTATAAAGAATATCTAAATCGACATCTCCGCTTATGCCTGGGACTTTGCCTCTACTAGAAAGTTGCCAGATTTTATATTTTCCTTTATAACTAGTTTGATCTGTATAGTGTGCAAGCCATGTATAATATTCATCTATTCCCCATATTTGTTCAAGATAATATTTACTACTATAAAGCATACCTTCATATCCATTTTTTTCTACTTCATCTATAAATGTCTGCGCAATTTGTTTTAAGTCAATAATACTAACATTATATGTATTAAATCTACTCCAGTTTTCCCAATCAAATGCTATTGGTAAATCTAGTTTAGCTCCATTTAATTCTTTTACTATATATTTCACTTGCTCTTTTACTTTATCTATTGTATTAGCATAACTAAAGAAATATATTCCTACTAAAAGGCCTTCTTTTTTAGCATTTTTAATATTATTTTTAAATTTACTATCTAGTACTAATTTACCTTCACTATTATGTCCAAAACCAAGTCTAATCATAACAAATTCTACACCTGAATTTTTTACTTTTTTAAAGTCAATATTACTTTGCCAAGAAGATACATCTATTCCAATCATAGTTGAATCATTTTTATGTTTTTTGATTAAATCTTCTATTTTATATTTAGGTTTACTTTTAGTTGTAGTTGATTTTGATGGATTAACTACTTTTAATTTAAATTTTTTTGATGAACTGTTGCCTGATGAGTCCACTGCATTATAAACTAAATCATAAGTACCAACTTTATTTAAATCATAAGTTCCCTCTATAAAACAATTTGGTCTTTTATCATAGTTATCAGCACATATTGCTTTATTAACTAAATTAGGTTTAGTACCTTTATTAACTGTATATGATGAACTCACAAGTAAAAGTGGTTTAGTAGTATCTACAATATTATATTCTATATCTTTTTTATATAGTTCCCCATCTAATAGATACTCTAATGATATTGAATTTTTACCTAAAGTGTATGTATTAATTGGTTCGTTATCTGTTATAAATGTAACTCTATCATCTTGATTAACTAGATCATATAGATTCTTTTTACTTGCATATTCTATATCAGTAATAGTTTGTTCTAGTTTAAAAGTGTCTTCTACTTTAACAGTTGGCACTTCTTCTTTTTTACATGATATTAATAAAAATAAAGTTAAAAATAATATTATTCTCTTTTTCATATAGTAAAGTTTATCACAATTTAAACAAATATAAAATACTTTATGTTATACTTATAATGGTGAAATATATGGAACATATTAATAATGTTTATAATGATATTAAAATGCTTATTATAAATATGCCAGAAGATTTAACTGAAATAGAAAAAGCAAGATGGTTATATATTAAATTAGGAGAACTATTTAGTTATGATTATAGAGTTGCTGGTGATAAAAGTATTGGTCAAAAAAAGATAGATTTTGATAGTGAATATATATCTAATTATCAAACATGTTTACAAATATGTGAAATAATGAAAAGAGTTTATAATGAACTAGGCATTGAATGTAATATTATTACTCTTGAAATGGAAGACAAAAAATATGAAATAGAACATGTTGCGAATGAAATAGTACTTGAAAGTGGTGAAAGATATATAGCTGATTTAACTTTAGATCTTCCTTATATACAAAGTGGTTCTTTTACTCGCAATTTTATGATGAGTGATAAAAATAATCATGATGTAATAAGTGAATCTAGATTAATGGCTATTGATGAAGAATTAAATCTTGTTAAGAATGGTGAATATACTGATAAAAAAATTAGAGATAAGAAAAGTGTATTAAATGGACTTGATTACTCTAATTTAACTTATGATGAAATGTTAGTATATAAAGTAGGTAAAATAAAGGAAATGATACCTAATTTTAATGGATATAATGAAGGTAAAATGTTTGCCGAAAAACTTCTTAATGATTTTAATATAGACCATCATTTATTTAATCTTATATATAAGGATGATGAAAGAAATAAAGTTATTGGGTGCTTCCTTGTATTTGGAGATGAAAATATATGGTATATATATGCAGGAAATAGTGGCTTAATTAGAACTGATGCTAAAAAACTTAGTTTAATGATGGAAAGAGGCTGGTCTTGTAAAAGTGGAATGTTTCATAATATGTTAGAAGATGAAATGAATAGAATGCATAAATAATTAATAATTGCCAATAATAATATTGGTGATATAAATGGATGAAAATAATGAATTATTACTTCATATTTATGAAACTGCTAAAATGGGTTCATATACAGTAACTACCTTACTTAATAAAATTAGGAATAAAGAAAATAAACTTAAATTTATTTTAGAAAAAGAAGTTAAAGAATATGAGCGTTTTATTAAATTAACAGAAAAGTTACTTAAAAAAAGTGAAATAACTCCTAAAGAACCATCAATTATGTCTAAAATAGGTAGTAATATTGGTATTATGAAAGAAACTGTTATTGATAATAGTGATTCAGCTCTATCTCAAATGTTAATTGAAGGAATGACTATGGGGGTTACTACTATTGGGGCTAAAATAAGTAGTTATAAAAAGAATGTTGATAGGTCTACATTAAGGATTGCAAAAGATTTTGTTTCTTTTCAAGAAGAAGAAATAGATAGGTTTAAAACATTTATTTAAAATAAATGTTTTTTATTCTTTCTTTTAATATATATTTATGCTATACTTTATTATAGATTAGTATATATGGAATAGAAGGGTAGTAAATATGAATAAAGTTAAAAAGTTACTTTTTATATTTTTAGTAATATTCTTATTATATGGATGTAATAGTGCTGAAGGTACACTTACTATTAACGCTAATAAAAGTGCTACTTTTGGTATAAGAATTATTACTAGTAAGGATTTTAAAGATACGGAATTTTTAAATAATATTAATAATTATAAATTAAGAAATATAGAAGTAGATAAAGTTACTGATTCAGTAAATAGTATTTATACTGCTACTAAGGAATATAGTAATATTGATAAAGTTTCATCTACTGATGATGTAGTTATAGATATAACTAAATATTTAGATGCTGATTTTGATGAAAGAGCTTTATTTAAAGTAGAAAAAGGATTTTTAAATAATAAATATTATGCTAATTTTACTATTGATAATACTAAGATAGATAAATTTGTTTCTGAAGATCAGACACTTCAAAGCGTAGATGAATTTATTGGTATAGTACAAGATATTTATAATAACTCTTTAAATGAGCATAAAGGTGTTAAAGAAGAAACAAAATATACTAGTGAAAAGAATGAATTATCAATTGATAAAAGTGTAACTTATAGTATTACTGTTAGTAAAGATAATGTTGTTACTAGTTTAGAAGCAAAAAGTTCTCAATATGCATTTACTAGTAAAAATGATAAAGTGATATTTAATGATATAGTAGATACTAATGTAGAAGTAATTAGAAAAGACAATAAAACTGATACTAGTAATATTAGATTTATAGTTAATCTTCCTAATAAACCACTTGAAAGTAATGCTGATACTAAGAGTGATGATGGTACTACATTAACTTGGGTATATAATAAGAATAGAAAAAATGAAATTAAATTCTCATTTGAACTTATTAATAGAAATAGTTATCTTATAGTTTTTGCAGTAGGAGCAGTCTTATTTATAATGTTTGTTATACTAGGATATGTAATGATTATTTCTAGAGATAAAAAGAAAAGAAAAATAGAAAGTGAGCCTATATATACAAGTGGTGAAGAAACATTACAAAATACTATTGAAGAGCCAACAGTTGTAAATGAAGAAGTTAATAATGTTCCGGTAGTAGAAGAACCAGTAATTACTGAAGAAGTAAATATTCCACAAGTTGTGGAAACACCAGTAGTAGTAGAAAAACCAGCATTTGAACCAGTTACTGAAATACCTACTGAAATGGAACCAATACCAAGCGAAGAAGTAATTGATAATGTAATAAATACTGAGTTGCAAAACAACAATAATGTTATTTCTGAAGCACCAAATGTAATTAGTATTGATGATAAATAACATAACTATTTAAGTTATGTTATTTTTTTGATATAATTTTTAAGAGGTGATAAAAAATGGATATAGAATTAAAGAAAGCACTTAATTTAGAAAAGAAAAGACAAAGAAATAATATTGAATTAATTGCTAGTGAAAATTATGTATCTAAAGATATATTAAAATTACAGGGAAGTATTCTTACCAATAAATATGCTGAAGGCTATCCTTCTAAAAGATATTATGGTGGATGTGAATATATAGATATTTTTGAAAATAAAGCAATAGAGTATGCTTGTAAGTTATTTGACTGCAAGTATGCAAATGTTCAACCACATAGTGGAAGTTCTGCTAATATGGCTGTGTACAGATCACTTTTAAATTTTGGAGATAAAGTGCTTGGAATGTCTTTATCTGAAGGTGGACACTTAACTCATGGAAGTAGTGTTAACTTTAGTGGAAAAGATTATAATATAGTTTCATATGAACTTAAAAATGAAGTGCTTGATTATGATTATATTATGGAACTTGCTTTAAAAGAAAAACCTAAAATGATAATTGCAGGATGCAGTGCTTATAGTAGAAGTATAGATTTTAAGAAGTTTAGAGAAATTGCTGATAAATGTGGTGCTTACTTAATGGTAGATATGGCTCATATTGCTGGACTTGTTGCAGGAGGATGCCATATGAATCCATGCAAGTATGCACATGTTGTTACATCTACAACTCATAAAACATTAAGAGGGCCAAGAGGTGGATTAATTCTTACTAATGATGAAGAAATAATTAAGAAAATAAATAAAACTATATTCCCTGGAATTCAAGGTGGGCCTTTAATGCATGTAATTGCTGCTAAAGCTCAATGCTTTTATGAAGCACTTCAACCTGAGTTTAAGGAATATGCTAAGAATGTTATTAAAAATGCCAAAGCAATGTCAGATTATTTTATTAAAAATGGCGTTAAAGTTATATCTGGTGGTACTGATAATCATTTGATGCTAGTAGATGTTAAAACAAGTTTTGGAGTAACTGGAGTTATTGCTGAACAAACTCTTGATAAAATATGTATTACATTAAATAAAAATACTATTCCAAATGAAACAGAAAAACCAAGTGTAGCAAGTGGTGTTAGAATTGGAACTGCCGCGATGACTACTAGAGGATTTAATGATAAAGATTTTGTTAAAGTAGCAGAAATAATTATTAAAGCATTAAGAAATTATAATGATAAAGAAGTACTTAGTGAATCAAAGAAAGAAGTGCTTCGTTTGACTAAAAGTCATCCAATGAAATATTAAACTATCGTAAGATAGTTTTTTATTACAAATATTTCCAATATAATTATTAATTAATTGGCAATAATAATATTGAGGAGGAAATATGACACAAAAGGAATTATTATATTTAGAAGATGCATATGGACATGAATGTAATATTATAGAGATATGTACTGAAACTATGAATATGCTTGAAAGCGATGATTTAGTATCATTTATTGAAAAAGAAATTAAAAAGCATGAAAAAATGAAAAAAGAAATAATTACAAAAATGGAGGGACTTGCTCATGAGTGATCAAGTGTTAATGGATAATTATTTAATGATATTAAAAAGTACAGTTGAAGTATATATTCATGGTACATTAGAAAGTTCTAATGATAGTATAAGAAGACTACTTAAAAAGTGTTTAGATGATACATTGATATCTCAAAGAGATACATATGAAGAAATGACTAAGTGTGGATGGTATACTATTGAAAATGTTGATGCATCTATAATAGAAAAAACTATTGATAATATAGATTGTGAAAAATAAAAGGTTTTATTTTTAAAACCTTTTTATTGTGATATAATCTAATTGTTTTATTGGTGGTGTTATTATGGAAGAATATAAAGAAATAGAAAGAAGCATTATAAAGAAATATAGAAAAGAAATATGGAGTAAGTTTGTTAGTGCTGTTAAAGACTACAAATTAATAAATGAAAATGATAATATTATGGTTTGCATAAGTGGGGGGAAAGATTCATTTTTACTTGCTAAATGTATACAAGAGTTGCAAAGACATGGTGGGATTAAGTTTAATGCTCATTATGTTGTTATGAACCCTGGCTACAATGAAAAAAATGCTGAGTTAATAGATGAAAACTCTAAAAGATTAAATATTCCAATTGAAGTATTCAAAAGTGATATATTTGATGTAGTAACTAATATTGAAACAGGTAGTCCTTGTTATTTATGCGCCCGAATGAGAAGAGGCTTTTTATATAGTAAAGCAGAAGAACTTGGATGTAATAAAATAGCGCTTGGCCACCATTTTAATGATGTTATTGAAACAACTCTTCTTTCTATGTTTTATGGTTCTGAAGTTAAAACTATGATGCCAAAATTGCATAGTGATAATTATGAAGGCTTAGAGTTAATTAGACCACTTTATTTAGTTAGAGAAGATGATATTATTGCATGGGCAAGATATAATAAATTAACATTCTTAAATTGTGCATGTAAGTTTACTGAAGATGCTACTTATTTAGATCCTAGTTTAAGTAAGAGAAAAGAAATGAAAGCATTAATTAAAGAATTAAAGAAAACAAATAAAAATATAGACTACAATATATATAAAGCTCTTGATAATATTAATCTTAATTGTGTACTTGGCACTAAAAAGAATGGTGTATACAAAAGTTTCTTAGATGAGTATGATAAATAGTAAATGCAACTAATAATTAACAAAAAACAACCTGAAATTGGTTTTTGCAACCAGTTTATTTATTATATAATTTTGGCATGAAGGGAGATGAATTTATGAATTTATCTGATAATTTAAAAAAGATTAGAAAGGAACATAATTTATCACAAGAAGATTTAGCGGAAAAACTTGGTGTATCTAGACAATCAGTATCTAAATGGGAAAGTAATCAAGCTTATCCTGAAATGGATAAAGTAATTCAATTATGTAAAATGTTTAATTTAAATATGGATGAATTACTAAATCAAGATATTAATGAAACAAAGGATAGGGAAATTAGAAAGAAAAGTTTTAATAAACAAGTTGATTCATTTTTAAATTTTATTACTAAAACTGTTAATATGTTTAGTTCTATGAGATTTAGAGATATTATAAAATGTTTATTTGAACAAGTATTACTTATATTAATAGCATTATTTGTATTCTTTATTTATGCAACAATTGTTAGTCATATTCTTAATGTAATAGATATTATACCTTTTAAGATTAGGGATTTTATGGAGATGATATTACATATATGTTATTTATGTGTAGCAGTAGTAGTTCTACTTCATATATTTAAAATAAGATATCTTGATTATTATAGAATTGTTGATAAGGAAGATATTGATAAAGAACTAGATAGTGAAATAAAAGAAGATAAAAAAGAAAATATTGTTATTAAGAAACAGACTGAAAAGATAATAATTAGAGATCCTGAAAAATCAAGTGCTGGATTCTTTAATTTACTTGCTCGAATAATTGTAATAATGTTTAAAGCATTTATTGCATTACTTGTATTACCATTTATTGCTTCTTTTGTTGGTATAGTAGTATTAATTGTTCTTTCATTCTTATTTGTTAAAACAGGAGCTTTATTTATAGGATGCTTGTTAGGTGGAATAGGAGCGTTATTATTAACTTCACTTGTTATAGTAATATCATATAATTATATATTTAATGGAGCATTTAAATGGAATAGGTATTTATATGAATTCTTATTATCATTAATATTAGGTGGAGTAGGAATAGGACTAATATTTATAGGAATAAAGAGTTTTAATATTCTTGATTATAATAATGAAAAATATTATTCAAGAGAGACTCAAAATATTGATTTAAAAAATAATTTAACTATTAATTATTATAATGCACAATTTGTTGAAACAAATTCTAAAGAAATAAAAGTAGAATTAATTAAACCAAAGTATTCTCAAAGTGAATTATATTATGACGCTGGTAGTAAAAGCATATATGTTAGATATGATGATTATGATTTTATGAAAACAGTTAGATTTGTAATTGATCTTATTAATGATAAGTATGTTTTTGATGATATAGATGTTAGAGTGTTAATATATGCTAATAAAGAAAATATAGAGAAAATAAAAATAAAAAGATAGTTAATAATATATTTATATGATAAAATAATTGTATGGAAACAAGGGAAACAGAAAGAAAATTAGAAGAGTTTTTATCATTTTTAGAAGATGTTAAGAAGAAACTAGAAATTGATAAAAAAGAGACTAGATTAAAAGAATTAGATAGTATTATTAATGATTCTTCTTTTTGGAATGATCCAAATAGTGCTAAAGATATTTTAAGTGAACAAAAGTCATTAAAAGATGTATATACTAAATTTAATGACTTATATTCTACTGTTAGTACTATGAATGAAATGTTTGAATTAAGTAGTAGTGATGATGATATCCATTTAATAGAAAGTGAAATTAGTGGTGTAGAAGATAAAATAGAAGCATTAAAATTATTTGCGTTATTAAGTGGAGAATTTGATTCAAATAATGCTTATATTGAAATACATTCTGGAGCAGGTGGAACTGAAAGTAATGATTGGGCTAATATGATTCTTAGAATGTATCAAAGATTTTTTGAAAAAAATGGATATGACTATGAAATTATAAGTAGTCAAGAAGGTGAAGAAGTTGGTATTAAAGGATGCACTCTTCTTGTTAAAGGTAACTATCCATTTGGATATTTAAAAGGCGAAACAGGCGTTCATAGACTTGTTAGAATCAGTCCTTTTGATAGTAATTCAAGACGTCATACTTCATTTGCATCTGTACTTGTTACTCCAGAGATTAAAAATAATCTAGATATTGAAATAAAAGATAGTGACCTAAGAATAGATGTGTATAGATCCTCTGGATGTGGTGGTCAAGGAGTAAATACAACTGATTCAGCTGTTAGAATAACTCATATACCTAGTGGTATAGTTACATCCTCTCAAGTAGAAAGAAGTCAACTTAGAAATAAAGAAATAGCAATGGAGATGCTAAAAAATAAACTTTATATGCTTAAGATGAATGAATTTAAAGATAAAATTAAAGATCTTAAGGGAGATGTTATGGATGTTAACTTTGGGAGTGCTATTAGAAGTTATGTAATGTGCCCATATACCCTTGTTAAAGATACTAGAACAAACTATGAAACATCTAATGTTGATGATGTACTTGATGGAGATATAATGGAATTTTTAGAAGCTTACTTAAAAATGTAGTAAGCCTCTTTTTTATAATGTGAAACTATTTAAAAGAAATTTATAAAAAAAGTTTCACATTTTTAAATTTTTGTGATATAATTTATTTGAGGCGATTATAATGGATAATCATATGATGATATTAAGTTTATTAGATCAGAAAAAGAATAAGGAAATAGAACTAGATAAATTAATTTATGGCTCTGTTGAAATTAGGAATAATAATGGTAATAAGTATATTTATACACATACTAAGAATGATGGATTGCAAATTACTAAATATATAGGTGAATATACGGATGAATTAATGAATTTAATTGTAAAAAATAACATTAAAGCAAAGGAATTAAAAAAAGAGATACGTAAATTATCTAGAGAATTGAAGGAATTAAATTATGTAGATGAAGAATTAGATCAAAACGTGTCTTTGAATATAGATTTTGCGAGGAGAAATATGGCAAATACTATATATAAACAGGCTGTTTTAGAAGGAATTGCAACAACCTTATTGGATACTGAAAATATCATTGAAAGTGGTATAGTCAATAATATGACATCTGAAGATGTTATGAAAATAATTAATTTAAAGCATGCTTGGGAATTTATTTTAAATAAAAATGTAATATTGTCGCCAACTAATTTTCAGTTGTTATGTTCAATTAATAAAATAGTTGAAGAAGGATTTTATTATATTGCTGGAATACTACGTACAACTCCCGTAAAAATAGGGGGCACATCATGGATGCCTAATATTCCATCTGAATCTGATATTAAAGATGAATTATTATCAATAATAAATAAGAAAAGTGATGATGTTAGTATAGCTATTGACTTGTTATTATATGTAACTAGGAAACAAATGTTTATTGATGGGAATAAAAGAACTTCAGTAATTTTTGCTAATCATTACTTAATTTCAAAAGGAAAAGGAATGATAGTTATTCCTGCAGAAAAAGTTGATAAGTATAAGAAACTATTAATTGATTTTTATGAAACTAATGATGATAAAGTTATTTCTAAATTCATAAAAGAGAATTGCTATTTAGGAATGTGAAACTTTTATAGTAAATTTTAATATAAAAAGTTTCACATTTTTTAATTCTTGTAAAAGATTGTTACTTTGTATGGAAAATGATACATTTTTTTGTTATAATTACAATGAGATAGTAGTGTTTTTTATCTTGGAAAAAATTGTAAGTTAAAAATTATACTAATAAATATATAATTAATATGGAGGTATTATGCAGTTAATAGAATTAAGAAATGTAGTAATGAGATATCCAAATGGTGTAACTGCTTTAGCTGGGGTTAACCTTGAAATTGCAAAAGGCGAATTCGTTTTTGTAATAGGTGCTTCTGGTAGTGGTAAGTCTACATTAATTAAATTATTATATAGACAAGAAAAACCAACTCATGGTGAAGTATATGTTGGTGGACTAAATGTCGCTAAACTTAGAAATAGAAAAGTATATAAATTGAGACGTAAACTTGGAATAGTTTTTCAAGATTATAAATTACTTCCTAGATTAACTGTATATGAAAATGTTGCTTTTGCGCTTGAAATGTATGGCTATAAAAGAGATCAAATAAGAAGAGATACAATTAAAGCTCTTGAAAATGTTGGACTTAAAGATAAACTTAGAAGTTATCCTGATGAGCTTTCTGGTGGTGAACAACAAAGAGTTTCTATAGCAAGAGCAATTGTTAATAATCCAAGAGTTCTAATTTGTGATGAACCAACTGGTAACTTAGACCCTGATACTTCTATGGAAGTAATGAGAGTTATTGAAGATATCAACCAAAAACTTGGAACTACAATTATTATGGCTACTCATGATAAAGAAATTGTTAACAGAATGAAGAAAAGAGTTATAGTAATTGAAAAAGGATTAGTTAAGAAAGATAATCAGAAAGGAAGATATAGAAGTGAAGGCATTTAGAATTTTATGTAGTAACATATCAGAATCCTTTAAAGGTGTATTTAGAAATTTCTCATTATCTTTAGCAAGTATTTCTTGTATTACAATTACACTTGTAATGGTAGGATTTAGTATATTACTATCTTATAATGTTAATAATTTTACTAGAGAAATTGAAAGGGATTTAACAGTAGTAGTTTTTCTTGATAGAAAAGTAACTGATACAGAAATAGAATCAATTAAGACTAGAATTAATACTCTTGATAATGTTAAAAGCGTGAAGTTTAATTCAAAAGATCAAGTAAAAAAAGAAATGGAAGAAGAATCTGAAATATTTAAAAGTATAATGGAACAATATACTGAAGAAAGTAATCCATTACAAGATTCATTCTTAGTTAAAGTAGATGACTTAAAAATAATTGGCAAAACTGCTGATGAAATAGAAAAGATTGATAAAGTTGTTCTTGTTAAATATGGAGAGGGTTCTGTTGAAGAACTAGTTAAAATATTTGATATAGTTAAGAAAATATCTTATATAGCAGTAGCTGCTTTAATACTTGTAACAATATTCTTAATTAGTAACACTATTAAGATAACTATTCAATCAAGAAGAAGAGAAATTGAAATTAGAAGATTAGTTGGAGCAAGTAATTCATTTATTAGAAGACCATTCTTCTTTGAAGGAATAATACTTGGATTCTTAGGATCAATTATACCAATCGTTATTTGTTGTTATGGATATAGTTATCTTTATGATAAACTTGGTGGTCAATTATTTACTGCGATTATTAAATTAATTGAACCTAGTTCAATAATATATATAGTGCTTCTTGCATTACTTGCAATTGGAGTAGTAGTTGGTGCTTTTGGTAGTTATAGAGCTGTAAGGAAGTATTTAAAAGTATAATGAAGAGATTTAGTAAGATTGTATTTGTTATATTCTGTTCTCTTGTGTTTATAAGTATACCAAAAGCAGAATCTTTAAAGAGCCTAAAAGATAAACTTGCTCGAGATGAAGCAAATCAAGCGGCATTAATTAGAAAACAAAAAGATGTTCAAAACAAAATTAATGCAGCTAATAAAGAAATAGGTAGCCTAGAAAAAAGCATTGAAGACTATGAAGATGAAATAGATGAATTACTAGTTCAAGTTGATGAATTAGGCGAAGATATAAAAGAAAAACAAAAAGAAATAGATGCTCTTTTATCATTTAAACAAGTTACTAGCGGAGATAATATATATCTAGAATATATGTTTGAAGCTAGAGATATTGAAGACTTTATATATAGAGGAGCAGTAGTAGAAGAATTAACAAAATATAATGATGAAAAAATAGATGAAATGTATAATATGATTGAAGAAGATAAGAAACTTCAAAAAGAACTAAAAGACAAAATTAAAAAGTCTGAATCAAGTATTAATACATTAGATAGTAAGTTAAAGCAATATGGTGTTAGCATGGCTGATTTAGAAGCTGCTCATACTGATGTAGCAGCTGATATAAAAGCTAGAAAGAAAACAATTGCTTACTATGAAAAAATATATAAAGAGAATAAATGTAAAGAAACTATGGAACTTAATGCATGTATTAGTAGTGTTAGTGCAGATAAGTTTATAAGACCTTTAACAAAGGGAACTATTACTAGTGAATGGGGATATAGAAATTGTCCAATTCATGGAAGAGAAATACATAGTGGTATTGATATTGGAGTCGCGTTAAATACTCCAGTATATGCTGCTGCTGCGGGAACAGTAAGTGGTATAACAGTAAAAAGTTCTTGTGGAGGTAACATAGTAACAATTAACCACACTATTAAAGGTAAACAATATAGAACAACATATATGCACCTTGCTTCAATAAATGTAAAAATGGGACAAAAGGTAACAACAAGTACAATTATTGGAAAAAGCGGTGGTGGAGGATTCACTATTAGAAAAAATGGTGGATGGGATAGATGTTCTACTGGAGCGCATCTTCACTTCACTATAAGAAATGGATGGAGTGGTAGTAACTCTGTTAATCCAAGAAACTTTGTTAAATTCCCTGCTAAAGGAAAATCATTTAGTGGTAGATTATAAAGAAGATGAAAATCTTCTTTTTAATTGTTTATTTTATAAACTTGTGGTAGTATAAAAATCAAGCGGAGCGAGTTTATGAGTAAAGAAGATTATAAAAAGAAAATACTTGAACAATATAAAAATGAATTAACTAGTATTAAAGATTTATATGGAGATGGATATGAAGATATGTCTAAATTATTTTATTTAATTGGCAAATCTTATTTATACATGCTTGATAATAATCCAGAAGTATCAATTAGAGAAAAAGATGTTAAGTTTAGAAGAAAACTATTTGAATTAATTAAAGCAGTAGGCCCTTCTATACTTGGATGCACTCAAAAAATAGAAAACAGAAATGATATAGAGAATCCTAATTCTTTTCTTAGAGATGCTGGAGTTATTTTACCTGATAAACCAGTTATATTTGCATCTAATCATGGATTCCGTGATGACATTTTAGCAACTGTTCTTGCTGCCAAAAGACATGGATATATTTTCTTTGGAAGCTTGCCACTTTTTTATAATACATTTAATGGATTTGCTATTTCTTTAGTTGGAGCAATCGCAGTTAACAGAAAGAGTGAAAGTAGTAAGAAAGCATCTATTGATAAATCATTAAAAGCTATGTCATATGGGGCAGATTTATATATGTTTCCTGAAGGTGGATGGAATAAAACTAGTGAAAAGTTAATGCTTGATTTATGGAGAGGAATATATACAATTTCTAGGGAAGGCAAGTATCCAGTAGTGCCTATTTCTCATTATGTAAGAGATATGGAAATTGTTGATAAAAAGAATATTATACATACTATTGTAAGTGAACCTCTTCCTTTATATGATATGCCTGAAAAAGAAGCATTAACTCTTTTACGTGATACAATTTCTTCATGGCAATATAAAATGGCAGAGAAATACGGAGTATCTACAAGAGAAGAAGAAATGAAAGGATTTAATACTTCAGATGAAAAGTGGCACGATCACTTACAGAAACGTATGAAATGGGTAGAAAGATATGACTCAGAAATTGAAAGAAAGTCAGAACTTAGAAGAAAAGATATTATTAGACCAGAAGATGTATTTAGACCAATTGCTAATATAAGCAATGTAACTCCTGAAAATGTTAAAATGAAAGAAGCTGCAAAAGAACTTGTTAAGAGAATTGAGTCTAATGATTTTCAAAGATTATATTAAAGTGTAATATGTTTTACACTTTTTTATTTATTTGATATAATTGATACTAGAGTAAAGGGTGAAGTTAATATGTCTGGATCAGTATCAGGTTTATTTTTTCCAAGTTGCGCAGTAGTATTTTCTATTTTGATGTGTGTTACTTATTTTTCTAAAAAAAGAATTGACTTAAAAGAAAATAGAATATATTCAAACATGCTTATTCTTATTTTGGCTGATGCAATATTCGCCACATTAATTCAAATAATTGCTCAAAATGGAGTAAGTGCACAAGAAGAGATATTTGTTACTATATGCAATAAACTTGATTTCATATGTTTGATATTTTATGCAACATGTATATTCTTATATACTATAATAGTTACATTTAATAAGGATGAAAAAGTAATAGATAAATATATTAAATATACTGCTATAATAGATACTGTTCTAATAATATACGCTGTTTTAGCACCAGTATCTTATATAACAAGTGGAGAATTTACAAGTATTAGTGGACCTTCTGCATTTATTACTTTTGGAACTGCTGGTATTTATATACTTTTATCAATATTGTTGACTTTATTTAATCTTAAAAAAGCTGATAGAAGACATATACCAATTTTATTGATTGCTTTGGTTATTGTATTTATTTTAATTATGTTCTTAATAAATCCATATTTTGTAATTATATCTATTACATTAACATTTATTAATTTATCTATGTATTTTACTATAGAAAATCCTGATATGAAAATGATAGAGGAATTAAATATTGCTAAAGATCAAGCTGAAAGAGCTAATAATGCTAAAAGTGATTTCTTAAGTAGTATGTCTCATGAGATTAGAACACCTCTTAATGCAATAGTAGGTTTTTCAGAAGATATATGTTCTTATCAAGATAAAGTACCCCCTGAAGTAATTGAAGACTCAAAAGATATACAAAGCGCTAGTCAAACACTTCTTGATATAGTTGGAAATATTCTTGACATTAATAAAATTGAAAGTGACAAATTAGATATTATAGACACACCTTATAATTTTAGAACAGAATTAGATGGACTTGTTAAAGTGGCATCTACTAGATTAGAAGGAAAAAATGTTAAATTAAATATTGATATTAGTGAAGACTTACCATATGAGTTAATTGGGGATAAAAAGCATGTTAAATCAGTTATTAATAATTTACTTACTAATGCTATTAAATATACTGATGAAGGTAAAATTAATGTAAGAGTTAAATGCATTAATAAAGAAGACTTATGCACTTTAATAATTACTGTTGAGGATACTGGGCGTGGTATTAAGAAAGAAGATATCGACAAATTATTTAATAAATTTGAAAGACTTGATGAAAGAAATTCAACAACTGAGGGTACCGGATTAGGACTTGCAATAACTAAGAAACTAGTTGAACTTATGCATGGAAGCATTAATGTACAAAGTATCTTTGGTGAGGGTAGTATTTTCATGGTAAATATTCCTCAAAAGATTAATAAAATGATAAGCGATAATAAAGAAGAAGTGACATCCGATGGAGAAATTGATTTTGGAAATAAATCCATTCTTATTGTCGATGATAATAAACTAAATTTAAAAGTTGCTAGAAAGTCACTTGAAGATTATGAATTTAATCTCGATGAAGCAATGGATGGAAATGAAGCAATCGATAAAGTTAAAAATAATAAATATGATTTAGTACTTATGGATATAATGATGCCTCATATGGATGGAGAAACTGCTCTTAAGAAATTAAAAGAAGATTCTTCATTTAACACCCCCGTAGTAGCAGTAACTGCTGATGCTGTTAGTGGTGCTGAAGAAAAATACTTAAAAGAAGGCTTCTCATATTATTTAGCTAAACCATTTAAAAAAGATCAAGTTAAAGCAATGCTAACTAAATTATTTGGTGGCACTAGTAAAAAGAAGAATGTCGATTGGGAAAAAGAAGATGTTTATGTTATAACAGATAAAACAATTGATCTAAGTGATATAGTTTCTGAAATAAATGTTGATGCAGGAAATAAAATAGAAGACAAACATTTAAATAAAGACTATTTACTTTCATGTGGAGTAAATCTAGATAGTGCTTTAGAACTACTTGGGGATATGGATATGTATAATGAAACTATGAAAACATATCAGAATGATTCACTTGAAAGAATGAAGAAGCTAGAAATATTTTTAAGGGATAAAGATATGGAAAACTATGCAATAGAAGTGCATGCGTTAAAGAGTGATAGCAAGTATCTTGGGTTTATGTCACTTGCAGATATTGCATTTGAACATGAAAAGAAAAGCAAAGAAAAAGATTATGATTATGTAAAAGAACATTATGATGAATTAGTATCTGAATATGAAAAATATAAAGAAATAATGACTAATTATTTGTAAAGTTATTTACATTTGGTTGATTTATATTAAAAAACATTGATAAAATATAATTGGGTGAAAGTATATGGAAAATACAGAAGATAAAAATATGTCTATAGTTGAATTGTTCACTAGCATGGATGTTGAAAAATCTATTGATTTGTTGGATTTTTTATGTTCTGATGTAAAACTAAATCCTCTAGATGCTGCTAAAGTAAAATTGCAAAGAGGTAAATCAGCTAATCAAAGAGTTGGCGATTTACATGAAAATATAATTAGATTTAATGCATGGAAAAAGCAATTTGAAAAAGAATGGAAAAAGGCTAAGGCATTCGATAGTAGTATTGGTGATTTAGACCATTATGCCCTTAATATTCTGTTTGAAAGAATGGAAAGACAAAAAGGAAATACATTGAGTAGATAATTGATTATCTATTCTTTTTTTTATATAATTTAATTGGTGATGAGTTATGTCATTTACAAGCAATATTAAAAATGAAATCAGTAATATAGAATATGAAGATTCTGAAAAAATGGCAGAACTATCTGCGATTATGAATATAGGAGTTAAAGTATATAAAGATAGATTTGAGATATATACTGAAAATATAAGCGTCGCAAGAAGAATATATAAACTTATTAAAGAAACATATCATATTGAGATTGATATGGATACATCTGGTATAAATACTCTTCGTAAAAATAAGCTGGTTTTGTTAATAATTAGAGAAAAGTTTGATTTTATTCTTAGTGATTTAGGAATAACTGCTGATAACAAGAGAAAATATGTTCCACCTATGTATCTAGTTGATTCTGAAAAAGATAAACAATCATATCTAAGAGGAGCATTTATGATGTGTGGAAGTATAAATGATCCCAAAACAAGTAGATATCATTTAGAGTTTGTTATTTCTAATGAAGAAACTGCTAAATATATAAATGATTTATTAAATGAACTTAATTTTAAGAGTAAAGTAATTAAAAGAGATAAAAATTACATGGTTTATATAAAAGAAGCAGAAAGAATTAGCGACTTTATTAAAATGATAAATGCTACTAACTCATTATTCTATTATGAAGATATAAGAATTTATAGAGACCATAAGAATATGACAAATAGACTTAATAATTGTGAACAAGCAAATGTTGATAAATCACTTGCTTCTTCAAATGAGCAATTAGAATTAATTAGTAAGTTAAAAGAGGCACATGATTTTGACTTACTTGATGATAAAATAAAAATAATATGTATATATAAAGAAAAATATCCTGAAAGTTCTATGGCTGAACTTGCAGAAATAATTAGTGCTGAAACAGAAAAGCCAATTACTAAAAGTTGTATTAATCATAGATTTAGAAAGATTAAAGAGATGCTAAATAATTAGCATCTTTTTCAAATATTGTTCACAAAATTATAATTATTTGGTATTATATTAATAGGATAAAAATAAAGAGGTTAGATTATGAACAAAGTGAAATTGACATTTGAAAATGGTGAAGTCGCTCAAGTAGATAGAGGTATTTCAGTTAGAGAAATTATTAATATTTTAAATAAAGAAGACATAGTAGCTCTTAGAATTAATGGAGTAGTAGTTGATGCAGACTATGATATTGATGAAGATGTTTACGTAAACTTTATATCTGTTAATGATAGAACTGGCAGAAAAATATACACAAAAGGATTGGAATATGTGTATATCATGGCTGTAAGAGAATTATATGGTGAAGATGCAGTTGTAGAGATAAAACACTCACTTGATAAGTTTATTTATACTGAAGTAAAAATGAAAAAACGTGTAGATGAAACAGTTGTAAATAAGATAAAAGAAAAGATGAAAGAAATTGTTTCATTAGATTTACCAATAAAGAATGTAAGTGTTTCAAGAAAAGATGCATATGATTATCATGAAAGTTTAAAAGAATATGAGAAGTGTTTAAATTATACTTATCTTACTAATGAATCAGTAACTATGTATGAACTTTCTGACATGTACAATTATTTCTATTACATTATGCCTTCTTCTACTAAAGTGCTTAAGAAATTTGAATTAATATATGCTGCTCCTAATGGAATAGTATTATGTAGTCCAATCAATGGAGTAATTCCTAAGTTTAAAAATAGAGAGCAAGTATTAGAGGCATTTAAAACATATGAACATAAACTTGAAAATCTTGGTGTTAGATATGCAGGAGATATTAATAAATTAGTTTGTGAAAGCAAAATAATGGATTTCATAACTACTAATGAAATGCTATATGATGAAAATATGAATCAAGTAGCTGAAATGGTAGCTAAAAATAGAAAAATAAAAGCGATATTTATATCAGGGCCTTCTTCTAGTGGAAAGACTACTACTTCTAAGAAAATAGCATTATTCCTTAAATCAAAAGGAATAGATAGTATGGTTATTTCTACTGATGACTACTTTGTAGAAAGAGTTGATACTCCTAGAAAAGAAGATGGAAGTTACGAATATGAATGTATTGAAGCAATAGACACTAAACTATTTAATTCACAAATGAAAAGTTTAATAAGTGGAAAAGAAATAGTAATGCCTACGTATAATTTCTTTACTGGTGAAAAAGAATATAAGAGGAAGCCTATTTCATTAAATAAAGATCAAGTGCTTATTGTTGAAGGCTTACATGCAATAAATGAGAAGATGAACTCATCTATAGATAAGAAAAATAAATTAAAAATTTATATTAGTCCATTTACACCAATTGGACTTGATAGACATAATCATATTTCTACTACAGATGTAAGACTTCTAAGGAGAATGGTAAGAGATCATAGAACTCGTGGCTATTCTCCATCAGTTACACTAGATAATTGGCTTGGAATGAGAAAGAGTGAAGAAGATTATGTTTATCCATATCAAAGCGAGGCAGATATTATCGTAAATACATCTCTTGCTTATGAAATTGGGGTGCTTAGAACATATGCTGAGCCACTTTTATATACAGTTAGCAAAGATTCAGAAAATTATGAAGAGGCTATTAGAATATTAAATTTCTTAAAGTGTTTTATAAATATACCTAGTGAAGGAGTGCCAACTACTAGTGTACTTAGAGAATTTATAGGAAATAGTTATTTTGAATAGGAGGAATAAAAATGTTAAAAATAGCAATTAATGGTTTTGGTAGAATAGGAAGAACTGCTCTTAGATTACTTGAGGATGATAAAGATATAGAGGTAGTAGCAATTAATGATTTAACTGATCCACTACAACTAGCATATCTTTATAAATATGATTCAGTTCATAGAACTAACAAAAGCAAGATTAGCTTTGATGAAGATGAATTATTTGTTAAGAATAGAAAGATTAAGGTTTATGCCGAACCCGATCCAACTAAACTTCCTTGGAAAGAATTAGGAGTAGATATTGTACTTGAATGTACTGGAGTATTTACTTCAGTTGAAAAATGCCAAGCTCATATTGAGGCTGGTGCTAAACATGTAATTATTAGCGCTCCTGCTAAGGACGATGCTAAAACAATAGTATATGGAGTAAATGAAGGAACTCTTAGTAAAGATGATGTAGTTATTAGTGCTGCAAGTTGTACTACTAACTGTCTTGCTCCAGTATTAAAATTATTAGATGATAAATATGGAATTAAAAAAGGATTTATGACCACTGTTCATGCCATGACAAATGACCAAGAGACATTAGATATTCCACATAAGAAAGGAATTACATCTAGAAGAGGCAGAGCAGCATCATTAAATATTATTCCAACATCAACGGGAGCTGCATCTCAAATTGGAAAAGTTATTCCACATTTAAATGGAAAATTAGATGGTATTGCATTTAGAGTACCAGTTGGCGATGGATCTGTTATAGATGTAACACTTGAATTAAATAAAAAAGTTACAGTAAATGATGTTAATAATATGTTTAAATCTAATCAAAGTAAAACAATTAAATATACAGATGATCCAATAGTTAGTAGTGATATTATTGGAGAAGAATGCGGAGCAACAGTAGACGGACTTCTAACTAATGTCGTAGAAGAAGATGGAAAACAACTTTTAAAAGTTGTTGCTTGGTATGACAATGAAGTTGGATATACTGCTCAAATGATTAGAACAATGAAATTATTCTTATAGACTTTTTATGCTTAAAAAGTCTTTTTGTTTATAAGGGAGTTAAGGAAAATGTGCGGAATTATAGGTTATAAAGGAAAAAAGAATGCAAAAGATGTGTTGATATCATGTCTTG